>ERZ802830.340-NODE-340-length-46316-cov-27.723_pt1 | contig 46316 bp, 55 predicted proteins | sample MGYA00345654_ERZ802830 | MGnify/ENA primary metagenome ERZ802830 (study PRJEB30503, sample SAMEA104212375) | marine metagenome | biome: Westerlies Biome; feature: [SRF] surface water layer (ENVO:00010504) within the epipelagic zone...; material: water...
GCTGATCATTGGTGACCGCCAGACCGGCAAAACCGCCATCGCGATCGACACGATCCTGAATCAAGCAGATCAGGACATGATCTGCGTCTACGTGGCCATCGGCCAAAAGGCTGCTTCCGTAGCCAACGTTGTTGAAGTCCTGCGTGAGCGCGGCGCCCTCGGTTACACCGTGATTGTTGCCGCTAGCGCTTCAGAGCCAGCAGCACTTCAGTACTTGGCTCCATATACCGGTGCTTCGATCGCTGAGTACTTCATGTACAAGGGCAAAGCAACCTTGGTGATCTACGACGATCTCTCCAAGCAGGCTGCTGCCTATCGCCAGATGTCCTTGCTGCTGCGCCGTCCGCCCGGTCGTGAGGCCTATCCCGGTGATGTGTTCTATTGCCACAGCCGTTTGCTTGAGCGTGCAGCGAAGCTGTCCGACGCAATGGGTAAAGGTTCGATGACAGCGCTGCCCATCATCGAAACCCAAGCCGGTGATGTGTCCGCCTACATCCCTACCAACGTGATTTCGATCACGGATGGTCAGATCTTCCTCAGCTCAGACCTGTTCAACTCCGGCCTTCGCCCTGCGATCAACGTGGGTATTTCCGTGAGTCGTGTTGGTGGTGCTGCGCAAACCAAGGCGATCAAAAAAATTGCTGGCACCTTGAAGCTGGAGTTGGCTCAGTTCGATGAACTGGCTGCCTTCTCCCAGTTCGCCTCCGATTTGGACGCCGCAACACAACAGCAACTCTCCCGCGGTAAGCGCTTGCGTGAGCTGCTCAAGCAGCCTCAATTCAGCCCGCTGATCTTGGCTGAGCAGGTCGCCATCGTTTACGCAGGTGTGAAGGGTCTGATCGATGCAGTCCCCGTGGATCAAGTGGTCAATTTCTCCCGCGAACTGCGTGAATACCTCAAATCCAACAAGCCTGAGTTCATTAGTGAAATTCAGGAGAAGAAGGTGCTGAGCCCTGAAGCTGAGAGCGTTTTGAAGGACGCCATCAGCGAAGTCGTGTCCACCATGGTCGCTTCGGCCAACTGACGGAGCAGCCGACATGGCAAATCTCAAAGACATCCGAGATCGGATCAAATCTGTCAAGAACACCCGCAAGATCACTGAGGCCATGCGCCTCGTGGCAGCGGCCAAGGTTCGTCGTGCCCAGGAGCAGGTTCTTAAGAGCCGGCCCTTCGCTGATCGCCTCTCTCGCATCCTCGAAAATCTTCAATCCAGGATGCGCTTTGAGGAGGCTGATGCTCCACTCATGGAACAGCGCACCGTTGAAACGATCACGCTTGTGGCCATCACTGGCGACCGTGGCCTTTGCGGTGGTTACAACGCCAACATCATCAAGCGCACCGAACAACGGTTTGCTGAGCTGAAGGGCAAGGGCTTCAATGTGAAGCTCGTGGTGATTGGTAGCAAAGCGATCAGTTACTTCACCAATCGGGATTACCCAATCCAGGCCAAAATCACTGGTTTGGAACAGGTTCCTACTGCGGACGAAGCCAACACGATCGCTACCGACATGCTGGCTGAATTCATGGCAGCCGGGACTGATCGGGTGGAGATGGTGTTTACCAAATTCATCAACTTGGTGAGCTGTAAACCCGTCCTCCAGACGCTGCTTCCCCTTGATCCGCAAGACATCGCTGATCCCGAGGATGAGATCTTCAATCTCACCACCGATCAGGGTCGTTTGACGGTGGAGCCTGGTACGAGTTCTGCTAACACCGCTCCCAAAATTCCTTCGGACATCGTTTTTGAGCAAAGCCCTGATCAGCTGCTCAATGCTTTGCTGCCGTTGTACTTGCAGAACCAGCTCTTGCGCTGTTTGCAGGAATCGGCTGCGTCGGAATTGGCGAGTCGGATGACAGCCATGAACAACGCCAGCGATAACGCCAAGGAATTGGCGAAGACGCTGACCCTTGACTACAACAAGGCGCGTCAGGCCGCGATTACCCAAGAAATCCTGGAAGTGGTGGGTGGTTCCGCTGCTGCCGGTGGTTAATCGTTCCCTTTGATTGTGTTGATGGCCGGTTCCTTCGGGGGCCGGCTTTTTTAATGGAGTGATGACAATGCAGCTTCATCAGCTCTTTCCCACTGCCATCGCAACGGTGCAGTTGGCCTTGGATCCTTTGGATGTGGCAGGGCAGCTTCAGGTGCTGTTTGCCCTGCGAGGGGATGCGACCGGAAATCCCACAGAAGGATGTGCCTGGACTGGCGATCTCCATGGCGCGTGGCAATTAAATCAGCACCCAGATTTCTTGGGGCTCACGCAGCAGGTGGTGGAGCAGGTATGGACTTATCTCGAAGCGGTGGGCTTCGAGTGTTCTCAAGTGGCCCTGCACCTCCAGCGATGTTGGCCCGTGCTCAGTGATTGGGATCAGGTGGTCGGTCGTCATCACCATCCCAATGCCCATCTCAGCGCTGTGCTTTACCTCACGGGAAGCGGTTCAGGCGAGGAGGGAGTGCTGCGCCTTCAGGCGCCGCATCGGATTAATGAACTTGTTCCAGGGCTCGCTGTTGGCCATGGAGGCCCCATCGCTGAAGGACATCCGCTCAATGCCGATCACTGGGACCTCGCGCCTCGATCCGGGCTGTTGGTGCTGTTTCCCTCCCGTTTGGACCACAGCGTTTTGCCAAACACGGATCCAGAGGCGTTGCGTTGTTCAATCAGTTTTGATTTCGTGCTCACGGCCCCAGATGGCGACGACCCGTCGGAATACTTGGCTCCGCATCCGAACGTCTGGGTCCAGCAAACCCCACCCGCTGCCTGAGAGAATCACTTGGAGAGCAAAGTTTTGACGGGATGTCTGACCCATCAGCGGCTGTGGCCACCTATTCCGTGTCTGCTGAGATTGAGGGTGAAGTCCATCAATTCAAATGTCGGGCTGACCAGACGGTGCTGAACGCGGCGGAAGCCGCAGGGATCAGCCTTCCCAGCTCCTGCTGTACAGGCGTCTGTACCACCTGTGCAGCGGTGATTTCCGCTGGAAGTGTCGATCAGCCCGATGCCATGGGTGTTCGATCCGACCTTCAGGAGAAGGGTTATGCCTTGTTATGCGTGTCCTTCCCCCGTGCTGATCTCACCCTCAAAACGGGCCAAGAAGATGCCTTATACGAAGCCCAGTTCGGTCAGTATCAAAAGTGAAGTTGCTTCGCCTGCAGCGTCAGCTGACCTGGCCCGAGCATGTCTCCACCATTGAGTTGCGCGCATGGATTCGCTCTGAACTCGTCAGTGATCCGGATGGTGAGTTGCTGCGCTGGGCCATTACGGGGCTGACGACGGCCGCTGATGGTGCCCGTTGTCTTCATGTGGAGGGGGTTTGTCTCGGATGAGTGCAGCACCACTGCCCACCCTGATGGTGGTGCCCACGGGCATCGGTTGTGAGATTGGAGGATATGCCGGTGATGCTTTACCCAGTGCCCGTTTGTTGGCTGCGGCGAGTGGCTGCCTGATTACCCATCCAAACGTGATGAATGGCGCGGCGCTGTATTGGAGTGATTCCCGCATTCACTACGTGGAGGGCTACGGCCTGGATCGTTTTGCAGCGGGCGATTGGGCGCTGCGACCGGTCCGTCGCCAGCGCATCGGCCTTCTCCTGGATGCGGGGATTGAAGCTGAGCTGGCTCAGCGCCAGATTCAGGTGGCCGAGGCTTGTCGCGCCACTCTGGGCCTGGATATCGGACCCGTGCTGCGTTCGGATCAGCCCCTCGGGGTGTCCCTGGATCGTGGACCCAGTGGCGCCAGTTGGGGACGGCTGGAGCACCCCGATGCGCTGTTGCGTGCGGGCGAGCGACTGCGCGATGCCGGCGCAACGGCGATTGCTGTCGTGGCGCGCTTCCCGGAGGATCTCGGCAGTGACGCGCTCACGTCGTATCGGCAGGGCAGCGGTGTCGATGCGCTAGCGGGGGCTGAAGCCGTCATCAGTCATCTGTTGGTGCGTCATCTGCAGATGCCCTGTGCCCATGCTCCGGCCCTTGCGCCCCTGCCGTTGGATCCCCAGCTCGACCCTCGAGCAGCAGCGGAGGAGCTGGGTTACACATTTCTCGCCTGCGTGTTGGTGGGCTTGAGCCGGGCGCCGGACTTGATCGACACAACTGCGGCGCTCACAGGCGATGTTCAGGCATCCCAAATCGGAGCCGCAGTGGTGCCCGAAGGTGCCCTCGGAGGAGAGGCGGTGTTGGCGTGTGTGGAGCGTGGAATTCCTGTGATCAGCGTGGCGAATCCCTCGCTTTTGTCCGTGACGCCCAAGGTGTTAGGGCTGTCGTCTGGGGTGTTTCAGGCCAGCAGTTATGCCGAGGCCGCTGGGTTGCTTGTGGCGCTGCGAGAGGGAATTAGTCCAGCTGCACTTGGGAGGCCCTTGCCAGCGTTGCAGAAGATTCAGTGATGCCCAAGGGCAAAGGATTTGCGATGTCGACGGATCAAGGCCCCTGCCCCTGTGGGGGCGGTGCTTATCGCACCTGCTGTGGCCCCCTGCACCGCGGCGATCAGCGTGCCGAAACGGCCGAACAGCTGATGCGTTCGCGCTACTCGGCGTTTGTGAAGGGTGAGTTGGAGTATTTGCTGGTCACCCATCCGGAAGCGGATGTGCCTGAGGCAGAGCGACGACAGCAACTGCGCCGCAGCTCTCGGGCCACCCGCTGGATGGGCCTTCGCATTCTGTCCTGCACCGATGGAGGCGTAGGTGACATGACGGGAACGGTGGTTTTTGAAGCCCGCCATCGAGAGGGCGTGCTGCGGGAAACGTCGTTCTTTCAACGACGCGGTGGAAGCACCGATGGCGATTGGCAATACATCAAAGCCCTCGACATGGCTTAAGGAGCACGTAATTGACTCAATATTTTTACGATTTCGTGAATAAATCGTGCTAGCGCAGGCAAGCCATTGGGTGCCGTGGCGTAACCCCCAGCGCTTTGGCCACGCCGGGATGACAGACCGAGCCCTGCACCGTATTAAGGCCTGAGAGCAGTTCCGGTCGTTCCGTAAAGGCTTCTTCGAGGCCACGGCCAGCGATGCCCACGATGTAGGGCAGCGTCACGCTGACCAAGGCCTCCGTTGACGTGAATGGAACCGCCCCAGGCATGTTGCCCACGGCGTAGTGCTGCACGCCATGGATGGACACCGTTGGATTGGTGTGGGTGGTTTCACGGCTCGTGGCAACGCAGCCGCCCTGATCAATGGCTACGTCAACAATCACCGAGCCTGGCCGCATTGCCTGAACAAGCTCTTCATTCACCAGGGTGGGGGCCCGCCCGCCGGGCGTGAGCACAGCTCCGATCAAGAGATCTGCCGTCGGCACCAGCCGTTCGATCAGTCCACGGCTGCTCACGACGCTTGTCAGCCTGCCGCGTCGATCCGCCTCCAGGCTGCGAAGCCTCTGGGGTGAACGGTCGAGTAGCAACACTTCCGCATCCATGGCTGCTGCTGTGCGCGCCGCATTCCAGCCGGCGTTTCCAGCACCGAGCACCACCACTCGCGCGGGCTGAACGCCCGTGCAGCCACCCATCAGGACTCCGCGGCCTCCGTGCGGTTTTTCCAGGAGATGGGCCCCCACCTGGGCCGCAAGCCGACCAGCAATCTCACTCATCGGAGCCAATAGGGGCAGGCTTCCGTCCTCGAGCTGAACGGTTTCGTAGGCCATCGCTGCGGTGCCTGCCTTGAGGAGTGCTTCTCCCACGTCCGGATAGGCAGCGAGGTGCAGATAGGTGAACAGCACCATGTCGTTGCGGAGATATCCGAATTCCTCGGGCTGGGGCTCTTTCACCTTCACGACGAGATGGGCTGCCCAGGCTTCGTCTCGGCTCACGAGTTGCGCCCCCGCATTGCGGAAGGCGTCATCTCCGATCCCGGCCCCTGCTCCGGCGCCAGCTTCAATCTTCACCTCAAGTCCATGGGTGACCAATTCGCGCACCGCATCGGGGGTTAGGGCGACGCGTTGCTCATCGAGCTTGATCTCCTTCGGGATGCCAATGCTGGCCATCGGTGCCGACAGGATGGAAGCTGCCATGGACGCTCAGCAGGATGTCCTTCAATCTGGCTCAGCCGCAGGCAATTGGCAGCCGCCAGCCACTGCCAAAGGCCTGAGGACTCACCTTGAGGAGGGGCGCCGCCTGTCGGCGTTTGAACTCGGCCCGTTTCAGCAGCTGTTCAACGCGGGAGACGAGTGCAGGGTTATGGCCGGCGGCGAGTAAGTCGTCCCCGTGGCGTCGTTCTTGGATCAGATCCTTGAGTAAGGCATCGAGAGCGCTGTAGTCCGGCAGCGAGTCGCTGTCTTTTTGATCAGGCCGTAGTTCCGCGCTCGGGGGTTTTTGTCGGATGGCATCGCCCACCAACTCTCCGTGATCGGGGAGGGAATAGTCCTCACGGCAGCGCCGGGAGGCTGGGCTGTCGAGCCAGTCACAAAGCGCGAATACGCTGGTTTTGTAGAGGTCGCCGATCACGGCTAAGCCGCCATTCATATCTCCATACAGGGTGCAGTACCCCACGGCCAATTCAGATTTATTGCCGGTGGTGAGCAGCAATTGGCCCTGCTGATTCGCCACCGCCATCAGCAAGGTGCCGCGAATGCGGGATTGCAGGTTTTCAGCGGTCACCCCGCTTGGGTCCGCACCAAGGGCAGGGTTCAGGGTTGTGTCGAAGCCCTCCATCAACGCGCCGATTGGCAGGGTGGTGGTCTTGAGCCTTAGCCGTTCCGCCAGCGCAACGGCATCGTCGACCGATCCTGCTGAACTCCAGGGCGACGGCATCAGCAGTGTCGACACTTGATCGGCGCCGAGGGCTGCGGTGGCAATCACGGCAACCAGCGCTGAATCGATCCCACCACTGAGGCCTAAAAGCGCTGTTTGAAAACCGCACTTGCGGGCATAGTCCCGAACCCCCAGCACGAGGGCTCGGAACAGTCGATCCAGTGGGTCATCAGGGCTGCGATCTGGATTGGCGGGATTGGCTTCGCTGTCCCAAAGGCTGATCTGGTCGCAGCAGGATGGGAGTTCCAGTAATGGGTCTCCTGAGGCAGATATCACAAAACTGCCGCCATCGAAGACCAATTCGTCGTTGCCTCCGACTTGATTGAGATACACCACTGGACAGTTCAAGCGGCGCGCTGCCGTGGCGGCCAGCTTTTGTCGCAACATCGGTTTGTCCGCATCGAAGGGTGATGCAGCGAGGTTGATCACCACATCCGGTTGTTCTGGGATCAATTGTTCGATGGGGTCGGGGCCTGCCAGACGTTCCCGCTGCAGGGTGTCGTCCACCCAGAGGTCTTCGCAAATGGTGAGGCCCAGTCGTTGGCCGTTGGGGAGTTGCAGAAGATTTGGCCCCGTCCCTGGACGGAAGTAGCGCCGCTCATCAAAAACGTCGTAACTGGGCAGCAGTTGTTTGTGGGCAACGGCGCGCCATCCCCGCCGGTCGACGAGGGCGATGCTGTTGGTGAGCGCGGGGGCGCGGTTGTCGGCAGCGGGTAGGGCAACACCCACCAGCAGCATGAGATCGCTGTCCAACTGCTGGCTCATCCACTGGAGCAGCTCTGCTTGAGCAGCGATGCGGGCTGGTTGCAGCAGCAGGTCTCGCGGTGGATAACCCCAAAGCGAGAGTTCGGGGGTGAGCAACACATCGGCCCCGTCGCGTTGGGCTTCGCCGGCTGCCATAAGAATGCGCTCTGCGTTGCCCTGCAGATCACCCACCAATGGATTGATTTGGGCGAGGGCAAAGCGCATCAGCAGGGGGTGGGATTGAGTCCGTAAAGATTGTGCTCGAGCAGGAGGGGCCACACCGCACTAGGGACCTGCTCCGGCTGGGGGGCACGACGCTGCTCAGAGCTGGCGCTCGCTGGGATCTCCACATCCAACACCTCAACAGAGGCTCCGCATCGGGTCAAATCGGCCAGTGCCATCGGGGTGAGCGGCCAACCCTGGCGTGGGGCAATCGCCATCTGGCATTGGCTGAGCCACTGATCAGCTTGTTTCCAATGGGGGATTTGAGCTGCTAAGTCGCTACCCACCACAAACACCAGGTTGTGTTGAGGCCAGCGTTGATGGGCGCGCCGCAACGTCACCATGGTGAATGGACTGCTGAGGTCTTGGGCGAGGTCCAGGTTTGCACTGTTCAGTTGTCCGACCAACGCCTTCAACAGCATGGCCCGCACGGACAGCGCTGCGCCGTGCTGCTTCATTGGGTTGTCGCTTGCCCATGTGGCCACGCGGTCGTAGCGATGCAGGAGCTGCTCCAGGAGGGCCTGGTGTCCTCGGGTTGGAGGGTCGGCACTGGTTCCGAAGAGGGCAATCCGCTGTTGCACCATTTCAAGGCAGCAATGGACGGAGGTTTTGCTGTGCACGCAATGGCCAGCGATGCAGCCAGTGACGCACGACGGGATCGCGTCGCGCCAATCGTTCGAGCAGTGCTCCGGGTTGGCCACCCGATGGGTGGAGTAGGTGTTGGGCCACGAGTTGACCGGTGCGACGGCTTGCGTGAACCGCCAGTGCCGCCTGGGCGAAGGCCACCGGTGCGGCGGGGCCCAAGCTGGTGCCACCACTGATCGGCACCAACAACAACAGCATCTGCTTCAGCGCGCTGAGGCCGAGTTGAATGCCCCCCAGTAGTGCGTTATTTCCAGATAAATGCGTGAGCAGGTGTCGGGCTGCCTTCGGTGTGAGAGGGAGACCGTAGAGGCGACTGAGTTGCACCACTAAGGCTGTGTCGCAGGCCATGCCCCCGGCCAGGTCTAGGGCCAGCACTGGGTTGATCGCCACCCCTGTCGCTTTGGCCGCGGCGTATCGACCAATCAGACCTTGGGCGCTGCGGCGATGGTGTTGAAGCCGCAGTTGTTGGCAGTTGCGCTGGAACTTATCGGCTTGTCGCAGGGCCTGGAGTGCGAGGAGCAGCACGCCTTCACGTGTGAGTTGGCTCTTCAGCTGTTGCTCTAGGGCCTCAACCTGGGCTGGGGTGCGTGCACTGCGAACGCGGCCATCGGGCTGGAGTTTGGCCTGCCGCGGTGCTGCGGCGACCACGGTGAGTGGCAGGTCTCCGGGAAGGCGGGATCGAATGCTGTTGAACAGTGCCGAGCGCTCCTGTTCTGGCCAGCGGTCGCTGCGGTTGAGCACCACATGTAAAGGCTTGCCGCTGCTGAGCAATGTTTGCAGTGCCTCGCGATCCGTCCGGGTGAGATCGCTATCGACCACCAGCAGAACCAAATCAGCCCCCATGGCCACCCGTGATGCCAATCGCGCTCGACCAGCGGCATTGATTTCATCGATTCCTGGTGTATCAACCAGCTCAACGCGGTTGAGGTCCGCGATTGAGACGGGCCACACCACACCTCTCTGGCTCCGCGTGCTGCCGTGGGCCACATCAGTGGCCAGTAGGGGCTCACCAATGAGAGCGTTGATCAGACTCGACTTGCCAACACCAACCCGGCCAAACACCGCGATTCGCAGGGTGTGTTGCTGAAGTCGTTGCAATTGTCGATCGAGTTGGACGAGTTCTCCCCCAAGGAGTCCCTGTTCCCGCTGGGATAGGCGGAGGCTCTGGCGCCATTGATCGAGCAATTCTCGGCAGCGCACCACGGTCGGAGGTGGAACGGCAGGAGATGGTGGACCTGTACCTGCTGGTGTTGCGTCGACAAAGTCTTCGTACAGGCCTGAGGAGTGAGCCGAAACAGCGTGGCTTGCTGTGATCTGGAGTCGACCCTGATCCATGCCCTCAGGTTAAAAGGCCATGCAAGCGACCAATCTCAGGGTTGTTTAAGGGGTGTTCTCCAACCGTTGCTCCCTGTTTAACCGTGTTGTGCGGTGTCTTGGTCCCGCTACGCTGGTGGTCGGTCAGGCCAGTCAGCCAGGGGAGAATCCGTGATTCGCATTCTTCTTTTTTCGCTCATTATTGTTTTCACGATCCGTCAAATTAAAAAGATTTTTGCTGAGGCAACGGTTGGTCAACAGGACGTCAGTGCCGATGTCGCGATCGTTGATGTTGATGTAATTGTCGACGATCAGAAGGATCAGCATTCATCCCGCTGACGTGTTTTTCACGTTTTTGGATTGCGGAGAATGTTGCAATCGATACGAGGGTTCACTCGGTTTTGAGCCGAGTTCTTTTGGGTTATTGATCTGTGATCCCAAAGCGATTCCGTTATTTCGGTATTTGTTTCCATTTTTTTCTTGCAGCCGTTGTTTTTTGTGCCAATCCTGGCGTGTACGGACAATTTAAAAAGCACCATGACCGTCCGACTAGAAAAACTCACTTCAAATGGTTGGGAGCATGAATCCAACCACTCTGATCTTCACAACGCGACAAACCACGCCAAAGATTTGATCGGACAGGAGTTGTCCACCTACCGACTCCTCCGTGATGACCGCGTGATGTTGTCGCTCATTACCGCAAAAGGCGTGATGTGGGTGAATGCAGACTTGGAAGTTCAAGGCAAAGCTTTGGTTCACGCGTAACTCTTAGATTTTTTAATCAGTGATTCTTGATTTACTCGGTTCCAAAAGCATTGGGACCCTTGTCCAAGAAGGCAAGCATCAACCCTTTCGTGCTGTTGCTTGCCCAATCAAGGGCCTCAACTACGACGAATCACAGATGAAAGACAACGACATTCAGCGTCGTCAACGTCTTTCTGAAGTTGAATACGACTGCTAGGCGGGTTTGCGCCACCAGCCTGCCAAAACCGCTAACACGGCTTCGGCTCCAATCACGCCAACAAAGCCGCCAAACTCATCAACAACGACCCGGACGCCGCCGCTGTCTTTTCTGAAGCCCGTGAGTAGTCGATCGGCTCGGATCATTTCAGGCACATAATCCACCTGCTCACAGAGATCGACCGGTGTGAGCAGGCCGCGGTTTTCAAGCAACGCGGTGAGGAGATGTTCTCGGCTTGCAACGCCTAAAACCTTGTCCACTTGGTCGCCTAAGACCACCCACCATTGGGAATTGTTCTCCATCAGCCGAGACCGTTGCGACTCAATGCTCAAGCTGCCATCCAGTGTTGGAGCAGCCACCCTTGGCGTCATCAAATCTCGGGCCGTGAGGTCGTTGAGTTGAAACACCTTGCCGATCATTGCGGCTTCATCCGCTTCGATTTCTCCCTTTTGGGAGCCAAGGCGAGCCAGGAGTCGGATTTCGTCTTCGTTGGTGCTGATCTCGGCTTCCGCGGTGAGGGCCGGCAAGATCCGCTCCAGGAGCACCACAAGCGGGCGTAACAAAATCCCTAGCCAATGCAGCAAGGGCGCACTGGCTAGGGCGACAGGGAGGGCCAAGCGGCTACCCAGAGCCTTGGGAAGAATCTCCCCAAGCAAAATCACGAGAACCGTGAGGCCAATCGAAAACAGTGGCAGGGCTGCACTGTTCACACCGCGCTGCTCAAACACCCAGGCGGCATAACCACCGAGCATCAAGCTGCCAAAAATATTGAAGCCGTTGTTGGTTATCACCAGCGCCGACAGCGTTCTGCCGAGGTGTTTCCGCAACTTGGCGAGCCGCCGTGCCCCAGCCACAGGTCGCTCCCGGGCGGCGAGTTCCTGCACTCGGATCGGATTCACTGTGAGGAGAGCAGCTTCCACACCCGAACACAGGGCTGAACCGAGCAGCACGACCAACACAAGCACGATCAGCAGGAGAAGATCGGAGCTCATTGCTGACTAACACTCAATCCATCGTATCGGTCGCGCTCAGTCAGTCTTCGTGAACTGCCATCCTGATCAATACTCGCTCCCGCAGGTTTGACCGCGTTTGATCCCGGTATTCATGCGCTCCGGCGTGGGCGCTTCATTGAGCAATTGGGAGCGGCAGCGGCCGTTATTCCCGCCGCCGCTCTCACGACCCATCACGCCGATTGTGAGTGGCCGTTTCGCCAAGACAGCGATTTTTTCTATCTCACAGGCTTCGACGAGCCCGATGCGGTTGCTCTGTTGTTGCCCCATCGACCGGAGGGGGAGCGTTTCATTCTCTTTGTCCAACCAAAGGATCCAGCGGCGGAGGTTTGGACAGGATTCCGTTGGGGAACGGAGGGGGCCGTGGAGCGCTATGGAGCTGACGTCGCCCACCCCCTTGATCAACTTCAGGAGAGATTGCCGGGTTATTTGAATGGAGCTGAAGCCATTGCGTTCCGGATTGGTCGTTACCCTGCCGTAGAGCCGCTAGTGCTGGCCGCCTGGGGGCGACAGCTGGATACGTACGCACGCTCTGGAGAAGCGGCGTTGGGTTTGGTGGCGCCGACGCCGATCTTGCATCGTCTGCGTCTTCGCAAAGACCCGCATGAGCTAGAGCGTTTGCGCGAGGCCTGTCGAATCTCCGCAGAAGCCCATGAACTGGCAAGGGAGATGACCAACCCCGGGATGCGGGAGTCGGAGGTGCAGGCGGCGATTGAGGCCCATTTTCGGGCTAGTGGAGCCCGGGGCCCTGCCTATGGATCCATCGTTGCTGGCGGAGATAACGCTTGCGTTCTTCACTACACCGCCAACACCGCACCCCTGCAGGACGGGGATTTGCTGCTGATCGATGCCGGATGTTCTGTGGAGGATTACTACAACGGCGATATCACCCGCACATTTCCCGTGAATGGCCGCTTCAGCGCCGAGCAGCGGGAGCTCTACAGCCTGGTTTTAGCGGCCCAGGAATCAGCGATCGCGATGGTGCGACCCGGTGGAACAGCTGAAGACGTGCACAACACAGCGTTACGCACGTTGGTTGAGGGCCTCGTTGATTTGGGCCTTCTCGTTGGAGATCCCGATGGACTGATTGAACGCGGTGATTACCGCCATCTCTACATGCATCGCACCGGACATTGGTTGGGGTTGGATGTGCACGATGTGGGGGCTTATCGGCTGGGTGAACGGCCCGCAGCATTAGAAACGGGCTTCGTGCTCACCGTGGAGCCAGGGCTCTACATCAGCGATCGCTTGGCGGTTCCCGAGGGTCAGCCCGAGATTGACGACCGGTGGAAAGGGATTGGCATTCGGATTGAAGATGACGTCGCCGTCACCGAGCAGGGCCATGAGGTGTTGACCCATCTCGCCCAAAAGAGTGTCACGGCGATGGAGCGCTAGAGGAGAAGGAGATCCAGGGTGCGATTGAGCACCCGATCGGCGCCAGCTCTGCGCAGGCTGAGCTGATAAGCCGTTACGTCCTCCACGTGGGGAGGGCTAACGGCCAGGCTTTGCCAGGGCAGATCTGGTCTGATCCTCCTGGCATTGATCACCGTGGTCACGTCAGCCACCGTGTCGCCGATGTAGGCGATGCGTTGCGGGTGCTCACCGGCCGCGAGTTTCTCGGCCAAGCGGATCAACCCCGTTGGATCCGGTTTGTCCGGTGCATCGCCCATCGCAATCAACGGTGGATCGATCAATCCGAGCCGTTCTTGGAGCACGAAGCGCGCAGAGGGCGGCTCCGCTCCACTGACGAAGCCCCAGCGCCAGCCCTGGCTGCTGAGCTTGGCGAAAAAATCTGGATCCACGAGCAAGGGCTCATTACCGATCAATCCTTTCCATTGGCTGGGATCACCGTTGGGATCACCACCAAAGTAAAAATCACTAAACACCGAGATCAGAGTGTTTCGATCTGGTGGTTTTCCCCCACGCCGCCGAAGGAATTCGAGGCTGGCATCCCAGTCGTTGTTCCAGAGGCCTTCACCTTTCAGCGCGTCGATCTCCTCCGCGGATGGCCGCCATCCGCTGTAGTGCGCCACCGTCTCCTGGAGCGCCATGCGATAGCTGCCGGCCACATCACGGATGACTCCGTCGATGTCGAACAGAAGAATGGAAGGTGATCCCAGAGTTAGAGCCGAATAAAGCGGCTGGTAGGCTAGTTCCTCTTGTATTTCTGACTTGAGCGCTGACCCCATGACGGCTACCGAAGGCGCTGCCACCACCGACCAGGAGGTCGCGACTCCGGCCGCCGCTGCGGTTGAAGACGCCACCCAGGCAGCTGAACCCACTGAAAAGACTGCTGAAACGTCAGCAGACCCAGCGGCAACAACTCCAGCTCCAATCAAAGCCGAGGGACGGCCTGTTTTGAGCGGTGCTGCTGCTGCACTGGCATCCGCCACGATTGACGCCGATGGCGTTCCTTCGGGCTACACGCCGAAGGCTGATGAAGGTCGTTTCCTGTTGAAGATCCTCTGGCTTCCAGACAACGTTGCCCTTGCCGTGGATCAGATCGTGGGTGGTGGCCCGAGCCCCCTCACGTCTTACTTCTTCTGGCCCCGTGAGGACGCGTGGGAAACTCTCAAAACAGAACTTGAGGGAAAGAGCTGGATCACCGACAACGAGCGTGTTGACGTTCTCAACCAGGCCACGGAAGTGATCAACTACTGGCAAGAAGAAGGCAAAGGCAAGAGCCTTGATGAAGCCAAGCTGAAATTCCCTGATGTGACCTTCTGCGGTACCGCCTGATCGTCCGTTGATCCGTTTGTGAGTCCAACCAACGGCCTGCCTTCGCAGGTCGTTTTTTTTATGGTTTTGACTGAATGACTGCGTTCTTTTCGAACCCAAAAAAACGCAAAAAAAAGCCGCAAGCTCAGCTTCCGGCGAAGTGATAACGATCAATCGCGCTGCCTTTAAGGAAGGCAGCCATGGTCGGTCAGTCAGCCGACTTGCTGGCTTGCATGCGAGCACGCGCTTCATTGAGCTGCTGTTGGGCCTTGACCTTTTCAGCTGATGCAGGTTGACCTTCCATGCCAGCAACAGCGCTCGTTGCCTTTTGAAAGTCTGCTTCTGCAGTGTTGGCATCGATGTTGCTGCCGAGTTCAGCCTTGTTCACCAAAACGGTGACTTCGTCGGAATCGACTTCTGCAAAACCGCCCATCAAGGCGATGGAATTCCACGAGCCGTTTGCTCGAACACGCAACACACCAACATCAATGGCGGTGAGCATTGAGATGTGGCCGGTCAAGATGCCGAGTTGACCTGTGGTGCTGGGCAGAATCACCTCATCGGCGCTGCCATCAAACACGTTCTGGTCTGGTGCCAGCACGCGGAGGGTGAGGGACATGAACCTTGGCTCGGAGGGGGAGAAAAGAGAACGGACAAGTCAGTGGGGATGTGAATCACATCCCCGATGGTGAGTTACTTGGACTCAGCAGCCATTTTCTGGGCCTTGGCCTTCACTTCTTCAATGCTTCCCACGAGGTAGAAGGCCTGCTCAGGAAGATCGTCGAGTTCACCGGCGAGAATTTGGTTGAAACCAGCGATGGTTTCATCCAATTTCACGTATTTGCCAGGCATTCCGGTGAAGATTTCAGCAACGAAGAAAGGCTGAGACAGGAATTTCTCCACTTTGCGAGCCCGGTCGACGGTTTGACGGTCGTCTTCGGAAAGCTCATCAAGGCCAAGAATGGCGATGATGTCCTGGAGTTCTTTGTAGCGCTGCAGGGTGGACTGCACTGCGCGGGCCGTTCTGTAGTGCTCGTCTCCAACCACAGCGGGCTGGAGCATGGTGCTGGAGGAGTCCAAAGGATCCACAGCGGGGTAAATACCTTTGGATGCCAAAGCACGGTTCAGAACGGTGGTGGCGTCCAGGTGAGCAAAGGTGGTAGCTGGAGCTGGGTCAGTTAGATCGTCAGCAGGGACGTAAACGGCCTGGATCGACGTAATCGACCCCTCCACGGTGGATGCAACCCGTTCTTGAAGGGTTCCTACGTCGGTTCCGAGGGTGGGCTGATATCCCACTGCGGATGGCATCCGACCCAGAAGGGCGGACACTTCAGAACCGGCCTGAACGAAGCGGAAGATGTTGTCGACGAACAACAACACGTCTTGCTTGTTCACGTCGCGGAAATGCTCAGCCATGGTCAGAGCTGAGAGACCCACGCGCATGCGTGCGCCAGGGGGCTCGTTCATCTGGCCGTAGCAGAGCGCCACCTTCGACTTGGAAAGGTCATCAGCGTTGATCACGCCGGATTCCTTGAATTCCTCGTAGAGATCGTTCCCTTCACGGGTGCGTTCGCCAACGCCACCAAACACAGACACACCGCCATGTTCTTTGGCGATGTTGTTGATCAATTCTTGAATCAGAACGGTTTTGCCCACACCAGCACCACCGAATAAGCCCACTTTTCCGCCTTGGCGGTAAGGAGCGAGAAGGTCGATCACTTTGATGCCGGTTTCAAACACCTTCGGCTTGGTTTGCAGCTCGGTGAGCTTTGGGGCTTCACGGTGAATTGGTGCTGTGGTCTTGGTTTTCACAGGACCTTGCTCGTCAACGGGTTCACCGAGGACGTTGAAGATGCGACCCAGAGTGGCTTCGCCGACGGGGACTGAGATCGGAGCGCCGGTATCGACGGCTTCCATGCCGCGTACCAAGCCGTCAGTGCCGCTCATGGCCACAGCGCGAACGCGGTGATCACCAAGGAGCTGTTGCACTTCGGCGGTGAGGGCCACGTCTTGGCCACTCGTGTTCTTCGCTTCGACACGAAGTGCGTTGTAGATCTTGGGCAGTTTCCCGGCGGGAAATTCCACGTCCAGAACCGGGCCAATCACTTGGCGGATCACGCCTTTGGTGCCAGCGGATGCAGGAGCAGAAGCGACCATAAGTAAGGAGAGTTACGGGATCAGGCGCAGCGCGCTCGAGGCCCATTCAGAGCGGCGCAACCATACCACCGCTACGGCGACAAGACAGCCCGCGAACAAAACTCCGTTCTGTTCGGTCAACCGCACAGCCGTCTTGTGGTGCACGGGGGGGGTTCTTGCATACGTTGGCAGTCAACGGCTCTGAGTGCCAACTCGTGTTCATGCGAGGTGCTCAGTGCTTTGTCCCTGCTTTTGCAAGAACCCATGGCTGCTGTTTCCCTCAGCGTCTCCACTGTCAAACCCCTCGGCGATCGCGTCTTTGTCAAGGTTTCTGAGTCAGAAGAAAAAACCGCCGGTGGCATTCTTCTGCCCGATACCGCCAAGGAAAAGCCCCAAGTTGGTGAAGTCGTTCAAGTCGGTCCTGGTAAGCCCAACGAAGACGGCAGCCGTCAGGCTCCTGAAGTGGGGATCGGCGACAAAGTTCTCTACAGCAAGTACGCCGGTACCGACATCAAGCTCGGTAGTGATGAGTACGTGTTGCTATCTGAAAAAGACATCCTCGCAATCGTTAATTGATTGAGTTGACGACTCGCTGAGGTCTTGAACCGTCAGCTGCTTTAAAAACCATTTTTTAGGACACATCTTCCATGGCTAAGCGCATTATTTATAACGAGAATGCTCGTCGCGCTCTCGAAAAAGGCATTGACATTCTTGCCGAGTCCGTTGCTGTCACGTTGGGACCTAAAGGTCGCAACGTTGTTCTCGAGAAGAAATTCGGCTCTCCTCAGATCATCAATGATGGTGTCACCATCGCCAAAGAGATCGAGCTTGAAGACCACATCGAGAACACCGGTGTTGCTCTGATTCGCCAAGCCGCATCTAAAACCAACGATGCTGCTGGTGATGGCACCACAACGGCTACCGTCTTGGCCCACGCCATGGTGAAGGCCGGCCTACGTAACGTTGCCGCAGGAGCCAACGCCATCACCCTTAAGAAAGGGATTGATAAAGCGTCCGATTTCTTGGTCGGCAAGATTAAAGACATGGCAAAGCCGATTGCAGATAGCAATGCCATTGCCCAGGTCGGCACGATTTCCGCCGGTAATGATGAAGAAGTCGGCAAAATGATCGCCGATGCCATGGATAAGGTCGGTAAAGAGGGCGTGATTTCCCTGGAAGAAGGCAAGTCCATGGAGACTGAGCTCGAGGTCACGGAAGGCATGCGTTTCGATAAGGGATATATCTCCCCTTATTTCGCCACCGACACCGAGCGGATGGAAGCTGTCCTCGATGAGCCTTACATCCTCTTAACCGATAAGAAAATCGGTCTTGTCCAGGATCTCGTTCCTGTGCTTGAGCAAATTGCACGCACTGGAAAACCTCTTCTGATCATTGCTGAGGACATTGAGAAAGAAGCTCTCGCCACCCTCGTGGTGAACCGCCTGCGCGGTGTGCTGAATGTGGCAGCCGTTAAGGCTCCTGGTTTTGGTGATCGCCGTAAGGCCATGCTTGAAGACATGGCTGTGCTGACGAATGGTCAGCTGATCACAGAGGACGCTGGCCTTAAGCTCGAGAACGCCAAGCTGGAGATGTTGGGCACAGCCCGTCGCATCACCATCAACAAAGACACCACCACCATCGTTGCCGAAGGCAATGAGGCTGCCGTTGGCGCTCGTTGCGAGCAGATCAAGAAGCAGATGGACGAAACCGACTCCACCTACGACAAAGAAAAGCTGCAAGAACGTCTGGCCAAACTGGCTGGTGGTGTTGCTGTTGTGAAAGTTGGCGCAGCGACCGAAACCGAGATGAAGGACAAAAAACTTCGTCTGGAAGACGCCATTAATGCCACCAAGGCCGCGGTTGAAGAAGGCATTGTTCCAGGTGGTGGTACCACCTTGGCTCACCTGGCTCCAGCCCTCGAAGAGTGGGCCAATGGCAACCTCTCCGGTGAAGAGTTGATTGGTGCAAACATTGTTGCGGCAGCTTTAACAGCTCCATTGATGCGCATCGCTGAAAATGCTGGCGCCAATGGTGCTGTGGTTGCTGAAAATGTTAAGTCGCGTTCAAACAACGAGGGCTATAACGCTGCCAATGGCGACTACGTCGACATGCTGGCCGCCGGCATTGTTGATCCTGCCAAGGTGACGCGTTCTGGCTTGCAGAATGCTGCGTCAATCGCTGGCATGGTGCTCACCACTGAGTGCATCGTGGCTGACTTACCCGAGAAGAAAGACGCTGCTCCTGCCGGTGGTGGCATGGGTGGTGGCGACTTCGATTATTGATCTGAACGTCTCACGTCAAATCAAATCAAAGAGGCTGTCATTGACAGCCTCTTTTTTTGTCCATTCACCTGCCTCGCAGGATTTCTATGGCTAATTCTTAGACAAATGATTCATGGCATCTTGAAGAGCAAAATCATATTGAAAGAGCTCCCAAAACTGTTGCTGTAAATGAGGCTTTTGTTGAAGTAGTTCTCTGAGGGCCGCTGCATTGGGAATAAGTTTTTGTTGATGGAGGATAGAAACTGTCTTCGATGCGGAATCTGCTGAACTGTCAAATCGCCATTCATTGCTTGGCAATGATGTTGAGTTGACGGATGACGGCATCATTTTTAATTCGAGTTTAGTGTTTATATTATGCAGATCATCGCTAAAATTGCCAATTCTAAGCGGATGCACTTTGATATCGCTTTTGATTAAGTTCTTGATAATAGAAAATCGACTGTTAGTACTGATTTGTGGTGTAAAGTGTGGATTTATTAGATCTAACTTGTCTTTATTCTGGTATAAATAGTGAATTAGCTCCTCAATGGAAAAGTCTCCCCGTTGCCGCTTTTCTCCCAATTGCTTCTTTTTCTCTTTAAGAAGATCTCTTGAAAAACGCTTGGCAAATCCCTGAATTTTTTTAGTGTTGTCAAAAATTGTACGATTTTCATAGACGTGGAATTTATTAACAAAACTGCTGGTTATACGACTAACTGGATCTCGACTTGAAATGATGGCATGTTGTATTTCACCCGCATTGGACTGTATCCAGGGATTTAAGTTTTTGATGTCATCAAAATTGTATCCATTGAGTCCAAGATATGTTCGAGTTGATTGGCCTTTTGCACATTGACTTGCCTCATTAAATGAAGCTTTAATCCATCTCGAGATGGATGTGCAAGCACATTTTTGAGACCATAGGATGACGCATCGCCGTGAAGGAAGATAGTAAAAATTCAAAGCCTAGTGATCCCCCTTTGCTGTGCTAACTTAAGCAATAGTAGAACCATGCCATTTTTGCTCAAATTGTATCGCAGGGTTGAGTGATAGGTTTGGACGAAAGGATTTAATTTTATAAAATCGATTTGATTTAATACTTTGATCTCTTTGGCTTTTGTTTTGAATTAGTAGCGGCAAACTTGTACAGGGATCGGGTTAAGTCAACGAGACTTTGATTGACATCTTGTGAGGACTTATTTTTTGAAAAGTAAATATTTTCCTCGGTAAAGCCTGGGCCTAATAGTTGATCCATACTGGCTCGAATCTCTTGAAAGCAGGCTTCTATGGCGTTAAATTCTTGTGAAGTAAGCAAGAATTTTTCAGGTTTTGCTTGGTCATTTAGTCGATGAATAAGCTTTTTCAGGTCGTTATTGCTGATATGTTGTATATCCTTGTTGAGTATATTCTGAATCCGCGTTGCGAAGTTGCTTAGTGATTGATTCGCATTGGTCATTTCAAAGCCTTCTAGATTATCTTGCTTTAAAATATTCTTTAGAACAAAAGCTACAGGGCCTTCAGGATCTTTACTTGCTCTGCTGAATGGATAGAAATGAATTGATTGAGAAAAGATGCTTTGCAGTCTTTTTATGCTGGTGACAGTGTTGGGTAGTTTTTGACTCTTCTCAATCATCTCTAAACTTTGGAGTTGATCTTCACTCAATCCAATCCATGGATAGTGCCTACCACCCTTGATTGTTTGTTGAAGAGCAGAGTTGAGGTAGGCATAGGGGCTTCTGACGAGGGCGAATGGATAAATTTGAAATCCATGCGCCTCGATTTCAATGACCATCCTCTTGAGTGATTCTTTACGGAAGAGTGGGATTCCTTCACCGCTCAAGAAGATATTATTTTTACTACGCAGTAATCTTAAAAATTCAAAGATATGACCCTCTAGAGAATTACTTTGTTCGGGTTTACTTCCTTCCCTTTTAATCTGAGCATACAAAGTCTCATTAGATACGTCAAAAATATTTCTTAATTGACCAGTGTGATTTCCTGAAATTCTGTTTTTTTCATTTTTAAATCTGGGTGTCTCAATCTTTTTTTTCAGGAGTAATTCTGAGTTATTTCTGCATGTCAGTTGTATTGATGTTGTGGCTGTTTTATGGAAGCCGAGGTGCAGGAAACAAATTTTTACCGTCATTTATCAAAGTACTAATCTGCTTATCTTATCGCTGATAGGGGGAAGTTGAAATATTTGCTTCTTTTAGTTGCGACCCATAAGCATCTTCTGGTTAATCTTGTGAAAGCTTTAATGGCGCAATTTTTCTGTAGACAGCATTGCAACACATTCTGTGAACACTTTGATTAAATAATTTGGATCTACATCTGTGCCAGAAAAGTTTACATTTTCTTCGATAAAAGAGGGGCCGAGAGCTGCCTTTGTGCGTTGAATTGTTTTGTTATATTGAACCTCGACAGTTGAAAATTCTTCCTGAGTAAGTAAAAATTTTTCTCCCGACAACTCCTTTGTTTGCTCTCGAATGATAGTCATTTCCTCCCCTAATAATCGTTTGTTGATTTTATTTTTGCCAATTAATTTAGACCGTATAATTCGATTTGTGGCATTAATTAATCGTGCCTGAATATTGGTTAGTGATTGGTCGCTATTTTTTAAATCGTCATTTAAAATTTCTGCAAGGCTTGGTTTTATATGATTAAAAAGAAAGGAGATAGGCCCATTTGGGTATTTTAGTGCATCTTGGAAGGTGAATAGTTCGAGGCTATCATCGAAAATATCTAAAAGAAGCTCAATTTGTTCGCATCGCTCTGGGAGAACGCTTTCGATATTTTGAGTGATATGTGAAGAAAATACATTTCCTAAGCCAATCAAGCTGTGATATTTACCGCCCTTGATAGTTTGCTGAATTGCCGAACATGCAAATGAGTATGGACTGCGGACTAATCCGAAGGCACGAATTTTAAATCCATGCATCAAGAGATCTTGTTTTAAGATCTCAATCTCTGATCTTGTCATGCATGAAATTCCCTCTCCACTAAGCAAAAGATTGTCGTCCTGCCTTAGTATCTTTTTATATTCAATAATATTGCTAAAAAAAATATTTTTTTCTTTACTATTGTTGTTCGCGATTTTGTCGATCCCGCCTAGTTTGCAAAATCTTCGAATATTGCCCGAATGGTTCCAGCGATTTCCTTTGCGATCAGAAAATTTAAACTTTGGATAGTAAATTCCTGCTTCTAGTAGTTTATCTCGATTATTGCCACAACTTAGCTGGAAAGATGTGGTAGCGGTCTTGTGGAATCCTAAATGTAAATAGCATGTTTTCATTTTAATCTTCTTTAAGACACTACCTATTGTAGCGCGAGTAGATCTTTGTCTTTATGCCGTTGTCTAGAAACCGACTAATTGCTTGATGACACTTGATCAACCTGTTAGGTTGAATCGGTTAATGCTGAAATATGAAGACGTGCTATTTGCACCTTGGCTTGCATAAAACGGCGTCATCGTCGTTTCAGCAAACCTGTGCCGCCAACATTGCGCGCTTGCAACAAGAGCGTTTGCATTATCCAATTTTTTCTTGTCCTTCGGCTAAGCCATCGAGATTAAAAATTAGTAATCATTCGGTGCCATTGCGATCACTGTATGAGCAGAACCCTGCCGAATATCATATTAATAAGCGTTGGAAAATTAAAGATATAGAAAATGTTAATCGTCAGTATCAAATGCAGTGGGATCAATCTTTGGATTCTGATTCTTCTCTGATTATTAGCGGAGAAGGCATCTCACTCTTACCTGTCGCTGCGCTTGAGCGTCTCATGTCTGCAATAACCAGCAAAGGTTTCGCCATACAAGCTATGGCGCTTGTGCGCTCTCCTTTGGATTACGCACACTCCATTGCTCAGCAATTAATTCGAGGTGGTCAATATCTTGAGGTTGTCGGATTCGGTGACTTGCGTCGACCAACAACAATGCCTCGGCTGACAATTCCTGATGGTTGCCGCGAGATTTCGAAGCTGTTAACTGTTTTTGGTGGAACGATTCGGTTTGCTCCTTTTTATGAGGCTTGTCAACATCCAATGGGTCCAGTTGCCTACCTCCTTGAAGAGTTCTGCGGTTGTCAAAGCACGCGTAACTACACATTTAAGCAAACACAGGAGTCAAAAAGTAACCTTTGGGTCCGCTATCAAAATCAACTTAATGCAAGATGGCCAAGATTTGATCGTAAGAAACGATTGAATCCCGATTATATCCAGCTGCCTGATAATTACATCAGTTCCGGAAAATTTCGATTAACTCGGTCGGAGATTTTGTTGCTCCAGAGTCAAATTGATTCCTCTAATCACAATATGAGTGGTTTGTTAGGAGATCAGTTTGTGATGGCTCAGCCTGACTTCTCTGAAGAATTAACTTCGAATGATTTAATCAATTTGATGACCAGTCTGGCGAAAACAAATCGCTAATCACTCTTGATGATTGATTGATGTTTTGGCTTGTTCTAGTAATTTGATAAGGCGTTGTCCTTGAGGTCGATTGGCGACGGCTAGTTCAAGCAATTCAACTCTTGTTTCTGTTTCTATATCCGCAGCTTGGCTCATTTTGATGAGCTGGTCGATTGTTGTATTCGATAGGCGGTTGTGCACTGATTCACTTTGGATTGCAGTCAATAGGGTTGAGCTAATGACATCAATTGATAATTGCTCTTCTATTCTAATCTGTTGAATCACACTCCTATCAATTTGAGCATTGTCAGTGACGATTGCGGATTGATCTAATAAATAACTATCCGGATCAAGGTTGTCATTAATATTTTGAATATAATCATTATTGACTTCGTAAAGTTTTAATTTACTGCCTTCAGATAGTCGGCATTTTTGAGATTGTACTGCAGGTAGCTGCTTAACCAGGGCATCAGATAGGCGAGCGCTAATCCAGGGGAATTTAGTATAGAAAAGTGCATTAACTAGAGTCAGTATTGATAGTTCTTTTTGGCTCATGCTTCGGTTGACAACAACCCCATCCACGGAATTCCGTGGATATGCGTCTGGCGCTTGAAGTGCTTCGAAGATCAGTTCAGTAATCTTGTTCTTGTGTTTGGAGTAGTTAATAATTGTAGTTTTAATTTCATTTTTCTTGAGTAGATTGATTACATCTGACGCTTTTTTGTGATGCGACGAAATGAAATGTCTACTTCGTAAGAATTGCTCAAAAGGGCGCTTCTCTCCATGCCTTTTGACACGTTGTTGATATTCTGATGAGAGCATTTCTTCAATATCCCTGACGGCGAGAAGAACATGCAGGTTGAGATCCTTTAATCTATACGTTTCTTGTTCGAAGAGGGAGTCTAGATGCCAAAAAAGAGATTCTGAACTTAGTAAAATGCTGTTGTTATTCGTCTTCTCTTGTGAGAGTCTAAACAGCTCTTTTGCGAGTGATTCTTCCGGATTGTGTTTCCAGTTCCCTGAGGTGATAGCAAATTGAGATGCTTTTTCTCGTTCAATTAATGGTATTGGATACTCAATCTTATGTCTTAATAAATCCTCTTGTGCGATTGCAAATGCCGATTGTATCGCGGTCGTTCCTGTTTTTCCGTGTCCTATATGTAAGTAGAACTGGGGTTTTGGCAACGTACTTGTTTAACTTTCCCTTATTTTAGCATTGTTGATTGACGCGCTTGCATTGTTGTTTTCTTGTTTGCCTTGATCTCTCATTATTGTTGGGGCTTAGCTCTTGTATGATGTCAAAATCGTGCGTGTGAAAAGGAGGGTTGATTGACACGGCGGTTAGCGATCCATATTGGTGCTCAGAAGTGTGCATCGTCTTCATTGCAGGCTTCCTTACGTCTGTTTCAGAATTCTTGCAAGAATAATTCTTTCTCTTTCGTTTTTTTAAATCCTGCTCAATTGCGTTCCCTATCGAATGCATTAACTCAGAAAATAGAATCACCTTTTCGGTATATTGACCGAATTCTGTCGGAATTGACGGCTGATTTTTCTGTCATAAGTCATGAAATGTTAGGTAATCGTCCGGCCTTGGTCCATGCCATCGCTCGACGGGCTGTTAAGCATCATGGTTTTGAGCATATTGTTGTTGTTGGCTACACCAGGCTTCAATCGAGTTATCACGTCTCTGCCTTCAAGCAATGGTTTTTTCGTGATCGAAAGAAGCTCCGTGAAGATATAGCTGTTTTAAAAAATTATGACTTGTCTTGGCGCAAGTTTTCAGCACTTGAGCGCAGTCTTTTAGCTTTGGCCTTGGTCGGAAAGGATCGAAGCTGGCATGCCAATTACAAAAAATTTGCAGCCGGATGCACTGCTTTGTCCCCACAAATGACATTGGCTTCTAACCATATTCCTACAAAGCAAAATCCTTATATGCTTCTTGAGGATTTTTTCAGGTTATCTGGTTTTGAGTGCAGGGATGATCTTTCAGCATTTGATGTCCGTAAAAATATTTCGTTTCATCCTGCCGTTGTTCATACTCTTTCTTCGCATTTCAGTTCGCTTGGGCCACGTTTAAGTTGTTTCCCAGGCCCCCATGAAGGTAATCGTTGGTTGTTTCGAGTTTGCAAGCGTTTGGACGATGCCAGTGTGAACTTGCCTAGAGAAAATGATGTGTTTGCTCAAGAGTTTTGTGAATCGATTGTTCACTATCTTGATCGACGTAACTATCCTGCTAATCAAGATTACTGTCGGTTAATGTCTGTTAATCAGAGTTATTTTGAGCCGGTGAACAATGTAAAAGAGATGACAAGTGCGGATGATTTGGTTCGCAAAGCGCGTGAGATTGAGAGCAAGCGTAACCAGAAGGATATTGATGATTTTCTTTTATTATCTGAGAATGCATTTATGAACGCTGCTCGATCTGAAATTATCAGCACATAAGCGCAGTTTTAAGGAAGGATTAATTCAGCCAACCAGCGCTCAAGATTACCGCCAAACTTAAAAAGATCGCCAGGCAGGTCCAAGTAAGTCTGTTCAAGGTGGCTTCTGCACTACTTGCACTGCTGAACATGGAACTTCCACTGGCTGCAAGTCCCCCCATTCCATCGCCTTTCGGACTGTGGAGGAGCACTAAAACGATGAGCAGCACACCGCTGCCGATCCATGTCCAAGACAGGATTGAGTTGAGCATCATCAGACAGGTTGGGGAAGACGGGCAGACAGGGGAGAGGGATCGACGTTCGACATGGGAGCAATCAAGCTGTCCCCTGTCATGGCACTCGGTTGCTGTAGATCGAGAATCTGCAGAAGCGTCGGGGCGATATCGGCTAGTCCACCATTATCGCGAAGGGTAATCGCATTGCCATGCCCAGGGATTTTGCGTTGCTCTCCTTCCACAAGGATCACCGGCACTGGGTTCGTGGTGTGGGCAGTCCAGGCTTGTCCGTCGGCTCCCTTCATTAATTCTGCGTTGCCATGATCAGCTGTGATCAACATGGTTCCTCCCTCTCGACCGATCGCATTGAGTAAACGACCAATGCAGGCGTCGACGGTTTGGATTGCCTCTTTGGCCGCGTCCATCATCCCCGTATGCCCCACCATGTCGGGATTGGCGTAGTTGATCACGATTAAGGAGTACTTCCTCGTTTCAATCGCTTTGATGCAGCTTGCGGTGAGTTCATCCGCCGACATGGCAGGAGATAGGTCGTAGGTCGCGACGCGTGGGGAGGGAACGAGATGACGTTCCTCTCCTGGCAAGGGCTGTTCGATCCCTCCATTCATGAAGTAAGTGACATGGGGATATTTTTCTGTTTCTGCCGTTCTGTATTGAAGTAATCCCGCTTCGGCGACAACTTGCCCCAAAAGATTGTTGAGCGGTTCTGGCGGAAAGGCCACGGAAACTGGCAAATTTTGTTCCAGCTGAGTGAAGGTCAGCACATCCAGGGCCGGAGTGTGTTCGCGCTCAAAGCCGACAAAATCGTCCAAACACAGGGCCTGAATGATTTGTCGGGCTCGGTCGGGTCGGAAATTGAACATCAGGAGGGCATCACCGTCCTGCATCACGGTGTCTTGAAGACGTGCTGGTTCGAGGAATTCATCGGTGATTCCGTCCCCGTAGCTGTCGCTGAGGATGGTTTCGGGTTTGCGCTGATCCACGTCGATGTCGGGATCGGTGTAGAGCCTGTAAGCCTTGTCTGTTCGCTCCCAGCGTTGGTCCCGATCCATCGCCCAATAGCGGCCGCAAAGGCTGGCAATGGAGCCGATGCCTGTGGACTGAAGGCTGTCCTGGACAGCTTTGACGTAGCCGGGTGCACTTTGGGTTGGGGTGTCACGTCCATCGGTGATCACATGAACCGCAACCTTGGTAATTCCAGCTTCTGCTGCCCACCGGATCACACCGCAGAGGTGGTTGACGTGGCTGTGGACGCCGCCATCGGAACACAGTCCGAGTAGGTGGAGGGTGCTCCCCGCTGCCTTAACCCGTTCGGCAAGCTTCTGCAGCTCTGGGGTGCTCTTGAGCTGGTCGTTGCGCACCGTTTCGCTGATGCGAACCAGTTCCTGACGAATAATGCGTCCAGCACCGATGGTGAGGTGACCAACCTCGGAATTTCCCATTTGTTGATCTGGAAGACCCACGTGGGATCCACTCGCTTGGATCAAGGTGTGGGGATAGGCATGCCAAAGAGCCTCCATTACAGGAGTGTCTCCCTGTCGAATGGCATTGTTTTCTTCTTCGTCTCGATGCCCCCAACCATCAAGAATGGTGAGAACCACCGGAGCGATTGATCCGGTGCGTGCTGAACCGTTGGAAGTGCTGCTGCCCACGTTCACCCGCGACCGTCGCCTCACAAGGACTTTTCCAAAGTCAACCTAACTCTCCGACTGTCCACAACTCGTCGTTTTATCTGAACCCCACATTCTTTCGCTTTTATGGCCGACCAAGACCGGGTAGAAATTCTCTCCGACCGAGAGCTGGGCCGAACCTTGGTCCGTCTGGCGACGCAGGTGTTGGAGCAAGTGGATGACAGTCGTCGCTTGATGTTGCTGGGAATCCCGACCCGAGGTGTGGAGTTGTCCCGTGTTTTGGCCCAGGAATTGGAGCGGTTGAGTGGTCATCCCATTGCTCAAGGATCAATTGACCCAACCTTTCATCGAGATGATCTCGAGCGGATCGGTACACGCTTGGCGCAAACAACGACCCTCCCTTGCAACCTGGAAGATCGACAGGTGTTGTTGGTGGACGATGTGATTTTCACCGGCCGCACGGTGCGTGCGGCCATGGAGGCACTCCATGGCTGGGGCCGAGCCCAGCGCGTGATGTTGCTCGTCATGGTGGACCGTGGTCACCGGGAGTTGCCGATTCAGCCGGACTTTTGTGGTCGAACCGTCCCCTCGCGGCGCAGCGAAACGATCGAACTGCGCCTACGAGATGTTGACGGGGAAGAGGGGGTCTTCCTGAAGCGCTCTATCCCGCTGACATGAGCTCCTCAGCGTGGAAATGGGCCTTGTATCGACCAAACGCAACGATGACGGGAAGGGTGGGGCTAATCGTGCGGCCTTTCCAGTCATTCAGCACAGTCACGATCTCACCGTTTTGGCCCTGCATGTCGAAAGCTTCGCCGCGATGCTCGGGGTGGTTGTACACAACAACAGACGTGTTGACCTGCACCTTGTCGCCCGTCTGCATCGCACCAAAACAAACCTAAATTCATTTTGTCATGGTCCTGTGGTCGGCCGTTGGCAAAAGCTTTCCGGTCCGTCTTCTTTGACCCGTCCCCCAAGGCTTTGGCAGCCGGCTTGGAAGGCGTCCCAAGGTTCGATGCCTTGGATTAATTGCCGTTGGACCGCCTCTTCGAGCTCTTCCCCAGAAATCACATCGGAAGGCTCAGCAGCGTGTTGGTTGTGTTCTGTTCCGCTGTCAAAACCTGCAAGGCCGGTTTCGATGCGCTTTTTCAGCACTTCAGCCTTGGATTGCCACCAGGGGTGATCGAGGCGATTCAAGCTGTCGAGTGCTTCCCACCAGCGTTCCTGTTGCACCAGGCGTCCGAGGCGCGTGTGTTCGACGCTGTTGCGGTTCCAGATCTCTTGAAATGTTTTTCGAAGATCTCGGATCGGTTCTCGCTGCTGCAGTTCCAGTGGTTTAAGCAGCGCCAGGGATGGCTCCAAGTGTCCTTGGCGAAACAATCGGATCGCTCGCTCTTGAATCGCCTGCTGCCATTGGTTGAGCGTGGCTCGATGCTTGTCGAGATCCCCTTGTTTCGAAACCACGAGTTTGTATTGCAGGTCGAGCGCTTGGTGCGTGGCCCCCTGTGTCCATAACTCTTCAGCATGGCGCTGACGACACAGTGCCAGCTCGGCGGGCGCGCTTTGTCCTAGCCATTGCAAAGCGGCCAATTGATCGCTGGCGCGAATGCATCCTTCGTAATCCTGGTTTGCAATGGCGGTGCGGAGGTGTGCTGGTAACTGTTTTTCCCACCAGAACGCACCCCCCGCAATGGCGAGCACCATGCTCAGGGTGGCCAGCACCCAAAGCTGAAGCAGGTGGCGTTGCACCGCCAAGGAAATTTTGAGGGAGTCGATAGGTGTGTTCTATGGAGCCGCGCTCTGTCCACCCAGGATCTGTGGACGGACGTCCTATCGGACCGTGCCCAGGCTCACTGTGGGGAGTTGTTTTTGAGATCGAAGATCGCGGACGGTGAGCTGCAGCCGCGCATCGGCATCGATCGACCAGCGCAAATGAAGGCAGTCTTCTCCGATTTCTCCAGGTGGAGACAGGGGCAAGACAAGGGGATCGCTCGGCCAGGGCAGATGGTCGCTCTCACTGGTTTCGAGCTCCCGAACGGTCGGCAAGCCATTCACGAAGACAACACTGTGCCTGCCTTGGGTTAAGGGCTCTGCTAAGACCAATTCAATGCTGCGTTGTCCGGTCTGGCTAGCGGCCAGAATCAGCTCGAGGGGCTCACTGCTGGGCCAAGGCTGGCCAGCGACGAAAAGGGGATGCCAGTGATGGCGATTGGTGCGTTGATCCCAGGTTCGAACCGAGACGCCCTTGTTCAAGACATCTCGGATTGCAACCCCTGGGGTGAGCTTAAGTGCCCCTAGCGCGACGGCATCAACCGGTGGGGGGGTGAGTAAAGGAGCAGGAGACGTGTTGTCGGCCAGCCAGCGGCGCAGCCAAGGCAATTGAGCTCCGCCGCCAACCGCCACGACACCCGCAAGATCCTCGAGGTGGCAGTTGTTTCGTCGTCCTCCGGCCAGGGTGGTTTCCATCAGTTCCGCCAGGACTGTGTCGAAGTCGTGCTGTTCGAGGAGTTGATCGAGCTCGCGGCGAGACAGACGAAGGCTGTGTTGTTGTTCATCAGCTGCGATCTCAAGCAACTGGTCTCGATCGAGCACGTCACTGCTGCTGAGACGACATTTCAGACGTTCTGCAGCGTTCAGCAACGTTGAGGTCACCGGCTGATTGGGGCAGCAGGCATTCACGATCCAGCGATCGATATCACGACCGCCGAGCCGCATGCCCGCCTTCCCGAGCACCTTCGCTGTGCGTAGTTTTTGACCGCTGGTATCACCAAGGCTTCTTCCACCAAGCCGCAAGAGCTGGGCGATGGGAGCGGCTTTGCCTTCGCCGCCTTCCAGGGACACCAGGGCTAGATCAAGGGTGCTGCCACCAAGATCCACGACCAACATCCGCGATCCTGGAGGCAAGCCGGCGCCCAAGGCGGCGGCTGTGGGCTCATCAACCAAGGCAATTTCTTTAACGGGAAGTGCATCACTCGCTTGAAGGAGCCAGCTTCGGTAAGTGCGATAGCTCTCCACTGGAGCCGAAAGCACAAGCCGTTCGATGTTGAGGTCTTGGGGAAGCCTTTGCCATACCTCTCTCAACAATTGCTGTCCTGCCCAGCAAGCGCGGGTGTGTTCCGGGGTGTCTTGTGGTCCGATCAGACGTTTGAAATCCCTGTGAAGTTTTGGGTCATTGGAGTCATCCAGCCCTGCTTCGATCACTTGACGGCCAATCAAAGGCTGGTCACCGTTGTCCCAGACGAGGCTGGGCACTTCTCCTGGGCGGTGGCTAATGGGGGAGAGCTCCACTAGCTGTGCTGTTGGAGTATCAGGCGATTGAAAGGCCACCACTGTTGTGGTGCTCCCCAAATCAATCGCCAGCGTTCCGCCACGGTCGGTTGAATGTTGAAGCTTTTCTTCTCCCACGCTGTGTCACGCCGCGCTGGGTGCACGTTGAAGTCAAATTGAGAGTAACGGGATCGGTGCTGATGGATCGCCTACAGCGGCTGATTTTTTCCTACTACCGCGAGGAACCAGCCTTACAACAGCTGTTGCAACCGCTCCATTCCTGTCGCATGCGTCGCAGCTGGGGCAGTGTGCGGATCGAATGTCGTGATGATGGTCATCTGGAGGAGGTGAGTGCGCTGTTGGGTTATCTACGGGAACCACTGGCGGCTCTCGACCTTGGGCGCCAGATCGTGTTGCGTGGCTCGGGTTCACGGCAGCGGTCCTATCCAATGCACGTTCCCTTTCACAGCGATCAGCTGGCTTGAGGGAAATCGTGGCGATCAACGATTAGGCTGATTGATCGAATGCAATTGGCTTGTGATTTCGGCAGGGGTTGATTCAAGTGATCTCGCCAAACGAGGCGAGAGCCTGATCCGGCAATCCAGTAATCGTTATCTCACCACAGTTCGCATCGCGTTTCGGGCGAAGCAGCGGCGTTTCGACGATTTCGATGGCTTGCTGGAGGAATCGAGTGTGAAACCGGTGCAACGGGCCATCGTTGAGTTAAGCGACGAGCAAGATCAGCCTGATCTGTTGCCTGGCTAACCCGCCGTGATTTTGCAGGAAGGGCCCGGATGGCGTTTGGCCCGGGACTCTTCAAGAGGGAAGTTCAATATTTTGGTTGGAGGCGAAGGCTGGGCCTTCGAGCTCACCGAACCTGAATGGAAGGATTTTGTGGAGCTGCTCTCAACCCTTGAGAGCCAGCACTCTGCGTTGAAGGATCAGCTCATGGCCGAGGAGGCCATCGAACTCGAGCTCGATCGAGGCGTTTGGTGGGGATGTTTGGCGGGAGACAGCCAGAGCTGGAGTCTTGCGATCGTTCTCACACCACAGGAAGGGCGTGGGGTGGAAGGGTTTTGGCCAGCCCCGACAGCGGCGGCGTTGGTCGCTGCTGTCAGAACATTGGGATGATTGAGCATTGATTAGCTGGTCTCATCAATTGAGTTTGATTGATTCTTCCCCACCCCAGCCCCCGTCTTTGCACAGTTTTTCCACAGGGTTGTCGCATGGACCGCCGTTGCAACAAAGCTCTGTGGAAAGCGGAAGCTTTGGGCTTCATTTGTTGACGTTTGCAAGGAGCCTGGTAGCGAGCTTCTAAGTTCTGCGATCGGGAGCGCCTGAACGCTGTAACCGCAGCTTTCTCAAAAGGAGTCCCATAAGACTTGCGCGATTTGACTTGTCTTGACGGGCGCCAATTCTTGTGGAGAACTGGTTGTGCGGTAAGGACGTTTTTGATGCAATCGGGTTTGGAGCAGGTCGTCGAAGGTGGAGACAATGTGGTGAGTTTTCAGTCGGAACTTCCTCTGGCTTTACAGCAGGCCATGGTGCAGTTCATTGAGCGACATCCCAATTGGGATCAGTACCGCCTCGTTCAGGCGGCACTGGCCGGATTCTTGGTGCAAAACGGGATTGAGTCCCGCGAAATCACCCGGGTTTACGTGGGCAATATGTTTCGACGTGAATCTCTTCTCCATGGGGCTTGAGGTCGGCAGCAAGCCATCAGGATCAGCGCGCTGAAGGGCAAACTCAGCAAGAGCCCAAGCGTTGCTCCCAGTAATCCCAGTGCGTTGATACCCAGCAGCAACCCCAAGACGGCGAGCATTTTCAAGCTGTTGTTTTGAACAAGACGTCGACTCCGGTCCATGGCTTGAAGAGCTCTGCAGCGGTGATGAACCAGCAGCGGTAACGACATCACCTGGGTGAAGAGGCCCGCTCCAAGGATCAGAGCTCCGAGGATCACAATCAGACCTGCCAGGGTTGTGCTGACTTGTCCGACGGCCCAACTCAGGTACTGAATCAGAGTTAACCCAACCACCAGTAAGAGAAGCTCGATCAACATCAATGCCAAGGCTTGGCCCAGGAGGGTTGTGAGCCGTTGGGGTGGCTTTGGTTCAAGGGGGGCTGGCAGAAGCTGATCGGCGAACCGCAGTAAGCCCAATAGGGGAACCATTGGCAGTCCAAGGCTGATCAATACAGCGATGTCTCCAAACCGAGCCACACCTGGCGTGGAGATTGCCCGCAGGTCTTGAGCTACGACGGCGGGGCCGATCGCACACATCAAGACGAGAGCGGCTAGCCCAACGCAGCGCCACGGGGCTTTCCCAAAGCCGATCCAGGCTCGTGGAAGCAGGGTGATCAGGGGAAGGTCAGTGGAGAGGGCCAAGCCGATCCAGCAGGTCTTTTGCAGTCGTGGTCGGGACGGGCAAAATGGACAGCCGATTTCCCCGCTTGATCACAGGCAGTTGCTCTTCGTTGTATGCAGCGCGCAACTGATCCAGGCTGAGAAGTTGGTCAAATTGGCCTAGGAAACGAAGTCGAGCACAGTCCCATCGCGGTTGATCAGGTTTGGATTTGGGGTCGAAATACTTGGCAGTGGAATCAAATTGAGTCGGGTCGACCAAATGTGTTTCCACAACTTCCATCAAGCCAATGATTCCTGGTGGTTTGCAATTGGAGTGATAAAAAAAGGCTTGGTCACCCACGGTCATGCTGCGCATGAAATTGCGGGCCTGATAATTGCGAATTCCATCCCAGAGGGTTGATTTCTCTCGGCGCAAATCATCGATGCCATAGGCATCGGGTTCGCTTTTCATCAGCCAAAAGGCCACAAACACCAATCAGGTGTATTCATTTTGAGTTAGCTCTGGCGAACCGCCAGCAAAGATGCTCGATTTGTTTCACCCCACGCGCATGTGGGGCTGCATCAAGTCGCGGAAATGATCGCCTCGGGCTTCGAAATCTTGGTACTGATCAAAACTGGCGCAGGCTGGTGATAGCAGCAGGCTGGACGCTTGCAGCTCGGATGTTGCCCGAATGGCAATCGCTACGGCAGCGCTCAGATCGGTGCAGCGATGCACCTGTCCTTGATAGTTGGACTGACGGATCAGTGCGTCCAATTCCTCTGCCCCAGCGCCGAACAACACCACCGCGCAAGCCTTTGATTTCAATTCGGTCAGCCAGCCTGTGGCGTTACCGCGTTTGGTCTGGCCTCCCGCCAAGACCACCACTGGGCCTGCCATGGCCTGCAGGCCGACCGCGGCGGCGTCGTAATTGGTGGCCTTGCTGTCATTGAAAACGTCGGCAGAGGCAGTGGATCCGAGGTGCTCGAGGCGATGGGGAACGCCAGGGAAGCTCTCGAGGCCTCGGGCAATCTGCTCCGCATTGAGGCCGATCTGTGCGGCGGCAGCTGTAACCAGCAACAGGTTTTGACGATTGTGGGCGCCTGGCATCGCCAAGACTTTGGCTGGAAACATCGCACCGCCTTCTCTCGCTTGCACCGTTCCAGCGTCATCAATCCAAAAATCTGCGGGTTGGTCGTCATGGCAAGGGGGCGCTGCCTTCACCCACATCCCGCGCTTGAGGGATGGGCGATGGGCAGAGAGATCCGCATCATCCCCATTGAAGATGGCCAAGCTGGAGCGCTGCAGCAGGCTGTGTTTAATCGCCCTGTAGGCCTCAAGTGTTCCGTGGCGTTCGAGATGGTCTGGGGTGAGGGTGGTCCAAATGCCGATGCTTGGAGCCAAGCTTGGGCCTGCCTCGATTTGGTAGCTACTCAGTTCCATCACCAGCCAATCCGGCTTGGGCGTCTCCCCCTTTCTAATTTTCAGCGCCATCTCCGCCGCTGAAGCGCCCATGTTTCCCCCCATAGGAGCCCGGACTCCGGCATGGTTCAACACGTGACTGAGAAGGTGGGTGACCGTGGTTTTGCCGTTGGTTCCCGTGATTCCTACCCAAGGGATGTCGTTGAGGGCCTCCCAAGCCAACTCGATCTCTCCGCGGACTTGAACACCCTCCTTGCGCAGGATTTCAAGGGTTGGGTGATCCCAGGGAATTCCCGGTCCAATCACCACAGCGGTCAGATCAGAACGCCAGGGTTCGAAGCTGTTGATGTCGAGGGGAATGCCCAACTCAACTGGAATGCCTTCCGCTTGAAGTGTTGCCGCACACGACGTTTGATCAGGGCTCGTACCGCACTCAAGAACAACAACGGTTTGGCCTTGGTGATGTAAAAGGCGGGCAGCTCCAAGGCCGGATCGTCCCAGTCCAACGACGATCGTGAGTGCCATCGAAACTTCAGTCCCCTAAAGGGAAATGGGCGATACTGGATTTGAACCAGTGACTCCTACAATGTCAATGTAGTGCTCTACCCCTGAGCTAATCGCCCCCATTAACCAGCAGACAACCAACGGTGGTTTGTGCTGATCGGAATGGAGAGTAGCAGCCAGAGTGCGTCCTAACTGCGCCTGAGTTCGACACGCCAGCGCTCACGTTTGGTCCGGGTGAGCGAGAGCACTTCAAGGGCCCCACGGTCTTGCAGCTGGAGCCTGTCACCGACCCCCACGTCTCGACTGGCCAGACGCACGTCATGCCAGTTCATGCGCAGACGCCCAGCTTTGATGTGGCCGACAATTTTGGCTCTCGAAAGGCCGAAGCCTGCGGATGCAATTGCATCAATCCGACAGGAGGCCTCGACGGTTTGCAGGATTCTGGGGGTGCGTTGGGCCGGTAAGTGCAGCGCTTCAATCGGTAGGGCCTCGCACCGGATCGCAACGTCGCGCACGCGACCGTGTTGTTCATGGAGCCTTGCTGCGCTCTCTGGAGTACAAAGCCCCTGGCCCCCGCGGTCGCCTCGTACCCAGAGGTCTCCAATTTGATCCGGTGCAGCGCCTAACTCTTGAAGGGCGTTGCGAATGTCTTCCGGACTGAGGGGATCGAACAGAAAGTTTCCCTCAATGAGGAGTCCTTGAACGGGAGCACACGCGTCGGCATCCTCTATCTGGTCTCGTCGGTGGCAGAGGAATCTGCATCGTTCGGCCCCCGGGTAGCCCCCATCACGATGCCAGCCAATTTCACTCAAGTTGCTCAGGCGTGCGAGGGCCTCTTCCTGAAGTCGAGCATCAAGAAATGGGCTCCACGCCGGTTGCCACGTCCGCACGACTTGATCAGCCAGCTGGATTAGTTGTCTTAGCCCCGCCGGATCGTCTGCTCCTGTGAGGAGCTCCTCCTTCAAAAGGGTCATAGGTCGTTGAGGCGCACCACCTGCTGAGGATTGCTGCGTTGCACCACCTGCCAAGGGGGTTCGATGCCATTCGGTGTTTCGAGCAGTACAAGCCAGCTCCCTTCCTCTCGACGGTTGCGCAGGATGCGCACGCCATCGTCGTTATCGGAATTCACGCTGGCGGCCGCTGCATAGCTGCCCATCAAGCCAGAGCCCATCCCCATCAAACCGCCGATCAACATTTCACCCCATGGCCCGAAGCTTGCAAACGTGGTGAGGTTGGTGATCTGCGTGAACGTGACTCCCGCTAAAAATCCAAAGGGCATCAACCAGCGCGCCATCGCTTTTTGCCGTCGAGCGCGGGTGAGGTTGGGGCTGAGCAATTCCACTTGATCGATGGCATCGCCCTCTGGTGGCAGCGTGATGCATGTTTTCAGCGGGAGTTTGGTCTCCTTCAGCTGTTGGCTGAGCCCTTCAGCAGCCCTTTGGTTGGACACCACCACCACGCAGACGGGCATTCGCTCACATTTTGTTAGTTGAATTCTGAACCCTGTCCTTAGTTATTGGGGGGTGGGTGGGTGTTGATCTCTACAGTTTGCGCAGGCAGTTTTGCGCCCGTTCATGACGAAAGTTCTGGTTTCCGATCCGATTGATCAGGCCGGCTTGGACATCCTCAACCAGGTGGCGCAAGTCGATCAGCGGATCGGTTTGAGCGAAGACGAGCTGGTGGGGATCATTGGTGAGTACGACGGATTGATGATCCGTTCTGGTACTCAAGTGACAGCAACGGTGATTGCCGCTGCTAACCGACTCAAGATTATTGGTCGTGCTGGCGTTGGGGTCGACAACGTTGATGTCCCCGCAGCGACGCAGCGGGGTGTTCTTGTGGTGAACTCTCCAGAAGGCAACACCATCGCGGCGGCAGAGCATGCCTTGGCGATGATGCTGTCGCTGTCACGCCATGTACCCCAGGCGAATGCCGGAATGCGTGCGGGGAAGTGGGACCGCAAAAAATATGTCGGCAATGAGCTCTACAAGAAGACCCTCGGAGTGGTGGGTCTCGGCAAGATCGGCTCCCATGTCGCCAAGGTGGCCCAAGCGATGGGGATGGACGTTATCGCTTACGACCCGTTTATTGCTGCCGATCGTGCCAAGCAAATGCAGGTGAAGCTCATCGAGCTCGATGAGCTCTTTCGAACGGCGGACTACGTGACGTTGCATATCCCCCGCACCAAGGACACAGAAAACTTGGTGAATGCTGATTTGCTGCGCACGATGAAGCCCACAGCACGCATCGTGAATTGTGCCCGTGGTGGCGTTGTTGATGAAGCTGCCATCTCCGAAGCCATTAACCAGGGAGTGATTGCTGGGGCGGGTCTCGATGTGTACGCCAGTGAGCCTTTGGCGGAAGATTCGCCGTTGCGTGCCGTTGAACGGGGGCTGGTATTAACGCCACACTTGGGTGCATCCACAGAAGAAGCCCAAGAAAACGTGGCGATCGATGTGGCCGAGCAAATCAGGGATGTGTTGCTGGGTTTGCCGGCCCGCAGCGCTGTGAATATCCCTGGCCTTAGCGCTGAAATTATGGAGCGGCTGAAGCCACACCTTCAGCTCTCTGAAACCGTTGGTTTGCTCGTGAGCCAGCTGGCGGGTGGGCACGTGAAGGAGATGGAGCTGCGCCTGCAGGGTGAGTTCGCGAGTCATCCCTCTCAACCTCTTGTGATCGCCGCATTAAAAGGTCTGCTGAGTGCAGCTCTCGGCGACAGCATCAATTTTGTGAATGCTTCTTTGGAAGCCAAAGCACGGGGCATCCAGGTTTTGGAAGTCAAAGATGAATCGAGCCGCGATTTCGCAGGGGGGTCACTGCAAATCACGACGCGTGGTGATCAGGGCGATCGTTGTGTCACTGGCGCTGTTTTTGCCGACGGTGAATTACGGATCACGAGCATTGATGAGTTCCCGGTGAATGTGTCTCCCAGCAGGCACATGCTGTTTACCCGTCACCGCGATATGCCTGGAATCATTGGCCATTTGGGATCAATGATGGGGGAGCACAACGTCAACATCGCCTCCATGCAAGTGGGGCGCAAAATTGTTCGTGGCGATGCTGTGATGGTGCTCAGCATCGATGACCCGATCCCGGCCGATTTGCTTCAGAAAATCACAGCGATTGACGGCATTCAGGAAGCCCATCCGGTCACCCTTTGATGTGGTGGCGACTGTCGATGCCTTGTCCTCCCGAGCTGGAGGAGTCGCTCGCTTGGAAGCTGAATGACTTGGGGCTGCACCGCTTTGCGCTGCAGCATTCCCCGGACACCCCCCACCAGAAAACGTTGTTGGTCTGGTTGCCCCAACCGGAGTGGCCCATTGCTGATCGAGAGCAATTGCTGGCCAGTCTTGAGCCCCTATCGCAGCCCTTTGGTTTGGCTTTCCCTTCAGGTGTTTGGGACGAGGTGGCTGATGAAGATTGGAGTTTGAGCTGGAAGCAGCACTGGCAACCCGATCCAGTGGGACACCGCCTTTTAATTCTTCCAGCGTGGTTAGACGTGCCTGAGGAGCATGCCGACCGCTTCGTGATTCGGATGGATCCAGGCAGTGCTTTCGGCACCGGGAGCCACCCAACGACGCGACTTTGTTTGGAGGCCCTGGAGGCGTGCCCTCCTCAGGGCTTACTCGTGGCTGATCTTGGCTGTGGAAGCGGTGTTTTGGGGTTGGCATCCCTGTGCCTGGGCGCTGATGCGGTGTTAGCCGCAGACACCGATTCCTTGGCCGTACGCGCGACGGCAGGGAATCGTTCGTTGAATCAATGTTCTGAGCAACGGTTGCAGGTGTCCCTGGGATCCGTGGAGACCCTTCAAGCTCTCCTGGCAGGCCGACGAGCTGATCTCTTGCTTTGCAACATCTTGGCCCCTGTGATTGAGGCCCTTTCCCCCGGTTTCGAAAGCCTCATCGCTCCGAATGGGAGAGCGCTTCTCAGTGGATTGTTAGTGGATCAAGCTCCGAGGCTCAAAGATGTTCTTGCGGCCCAGGGTTGGCAGGTCACTCAGGAGTTGGCGCAAGGGCGTTGGGGGTTGTTGGAGATTCGACACACATGAGCCATTTGCCATAAGCCAGGCTTATCGGACCTCCCGCTCAGATTGGTCCTGCCTCCCTGAGCGGCTCAAACCCTCTGGTTTGCCCCTCATTTGCAGTAGATAGGTGCTGTTCAGCAGGACCGGATTTCCCGGAACCTGTCGTATTTATCAATCAATGGCTTCCTACAAGGTCACCCTGGTCAGCGAGAGCGAAGGTCTCAACAAGACCATCGAAGTCCCTGATGATCAGTACATCCTCGACGCAGCAGAAGAGCAAGGCATCGACCTGCCTTACTCCTGCCGCGCTGGCGCTTGCTCCACCTGCGCCGGCAAAATCACTACTGGCACCGTTGATCAGTCCGACCAGAGCTTCCTGGACGACGATCAGATCGAAGCTGGCTTCGTGCTGACCTGTGTGGCTTACCCCACCTCCGATTGCACCATCAAGACCCACGCTGAAGAAGAGCTCTATTGAGCCACTACGTCGTTCTTTGAACGATGGTTCAACCACCCCTGCGGGGGTGGTTTTTTGTTTTTTGGCCGCTTTGTATGGCTCGTGCTCTTGCTTTTAAGTCGTCGTGATCCGTCCAGAGGTTCACGATCTGCTGGCTCCCGGCAGTATCCATACCAGTCCGGGTGGTCAGTACAGCTTTCGAGTGATCGGCCCATGCTGTCGATTGTTCGACCGTGAAGAGCTGCCTTGGCCATGCTGTCGCTTGGCCTGGAGGAGCAAAGAGCCCAGCTGGCGGCGGGTGGGCAGACGTTTTGTTCCGGATCTCGCGGCGCGCCGATGCCCGTCGTACTCGGTGGAGTTGCTCCAGCCGGGATCGCGACCGACTGCAACGGTGCTCACCCTCTTCTCCGTCCGATTGGTCCGTGAATTGCAGGAGTGGTGGTATAGCCGTCACCCCCGCTCGATGGAGCCAGGCAACATTGAGCCGAACTTAGAGGAGTCGATTGATTATTGAGCCTTTCTCGAATTATTAGTTTTTTGGTGTTTGGATGATTTGCTTTTAAATTAAAAAAGACCTTTAGGTACAAATAAGAATGTTAACTTTTGCTGTTAAAATAGTTTCTAGCGCGATGTCTGTTGTCTTTCTTTTCTCGATTAGTTGCGCCCTCGGCATTATCTATATGGCTGAAAAATCGATATAAAAAAACCGGCCTTAAAGCCGGCTTTGTTATTTTAAGTCAATCGATTTGAATACTTAAATAGGTTTGATGAGTTGATTGTTAGAAATAAATCTTACCGCCACCCCATGACGACCCTTGCACTTTCGGGGACACAAGGATGTATCCAGCCATAAGGCGCAGGTCTTCGTCGTCGAGATCGCGCATTGCTGGGTACAGCTCAGCGCTGCGCATGCTGGGGTGAACGTCGGAAATGCTGTATTCACCGTCGTAAGAGGTGGGATCCTTCATGTAATCCACCAACGCATCGACGTTGTCGCGGGCTGGTGTAGCTAAAGCCAGGGTTTCTGGGTCGAGGCCAACGTTTTGATTGGTTTTCGTGATCCCGCCGGCGTGGCACGTACCGCAGCTGGTGTTGAAGACCTTTCGTCCTGCATTGATCTCGCGATCTGTGAAGGTCACCTCTGCGCCGTCGGGATTCACTGGAACCGTGAGTGTCTCGGCATCCCATTGCACTGCTTCTGCAGGGGAAATGAACGCCAAGCCGATCAACACCGGTACAAGAACGAGGAGTCCTTTGAAGGATTGCCGCAAAGAGGAGAAAACAGAGACCATGAAGGTTGCCGGGGACTGACGGATTCACCGCACCCAGCTCTTGTATCACGGGGCCGAGGCTCCCTGAGGCCGGATCACAAACTGTTGCAGCGCGGTTTTACCTCCAAAGTGAGGAAATCCTTTGCCAGACAGGTGTTTGGGAAGATCGCTTGGGCTTCCTTTAAAAGGTCTTCTGGTGTTACGGCATTGCCGGGGGCGTAGCGGGGGCTCAGGTGGGTGAGGACGAGTTGCCCGACGTTGGCTTCCGCCGCCGTTTGGGCCGCCATCGTGCTCGTGGAATGCTGTTTTTGATAAGCCATCTCTGATTCTTGGTGAGCAAAGGTCGATTCGTGAATCAGTAAGTCGGCTCCTCGGGCAAGGTCGACCGCTGCTTCGCAGAACACCGTGTCGGTGCAATACACAACGCTCACACCAGGCCTCTCTGGACCGCAGAGGGTTGTGCCGTCGATGACGCGCCCATCTTCGAGGGTGACGGTGTCTCCCCGCTTGAGCTGGGCGTAGATGGGACCGGGAGGGATTTGTAGGTCTTTGGCCTTGGCGATATCGAATCGTCCCGCCAAAGGTTTTTGGTCCACCCGATAGGCGTAGGCCGGAACGCGATGGGTGAGCGGTGTGCAGCGCACCATCAGATCGTCGTCTTCATAAACCAGGGTTCCGTTTTCAGCGCAGTCGTGAACGCGGTGCACTTTGAGGGGGTAGCCGATCCGGGTGGAGCTGGTGCGCAGTACGCCGTTGAGATAGCTCTCGAGAGGATCAGGGCCGTAGAGGTCGACGCCTTCATTGCTGTTGCCAGCTAGGCCAAGGCTGGCCAGAAGGCCTGGAAGGCCGAACACGTGATCGCCGTGCATATGGGTCACGAAGACCCGTCTGAGCTGCGAGAGCCGGAGTTCGCTCCGCAGAAACTGATGCTGGGTTCCCTCGCCACAGTCGAATAGCCACATCTCCGAGCGCTGTGGCAGTCGCAGCGCTACGGCCGAAACGTTGCGTGCCCGAGTGGGAACGCCAGAACTTGTTCCCAGAAAGGTGACCTGCAAGGTCGTCGGTCCTCTGTTCTTCATGCTGACATCTGGCTGGACATGGCAAGAGGCGGCACACTGAAACGCCTTCGGTTGCGCATGGTGCGGATCGCTTCAGTTGTCCTGGCGGGATTTGCGACAGCGGCTCTGTTCGGTTCCGCTCAGCACGCGATGCCGATGGAACGGGAGCCTCAGATGCGGGTCCTGTTACATGAGGGACCAAAGCTGCTGCTCAGGGCGGACAAAACGCAGTGGATGCAGGTGCGTGGCTTGGGTGGAGGTGTGCGACGGCTTCGACGGCTGCAGTTGGAACAAGCCGGTGGGAGCGTCGTAGCCGTTTTGGATGGGAACCGTCGCCGCTTGGCTTCAGGCACCGTTTTGACAGTGCAAAACGATGACCCTCGGGGGATCTGGCTGGACTCCCGTCGCTATCGGGGTGAATTTCAGATCAGCTGTCGGGGAGGGCGTTTACGGGTTGTTAATGCGCTTGGTGTTGAGACGTACCTCACCAGCGTTGTGGGGAGTGAGATGCCCCACCATTGGCCCTTGGCCGCTTTAAAGGCCCAAGCCGTCGCTGCTCGGACCTATGCCCTTCGGCAGCGCAGTCGCGGAGGTGGATGGGATGTGAAGGCCAGCGTGGCGAGTCAGGTGTACCGGGGTGTAGAGGCTGAAACCGCCAGTACCCGCCAGGCGGTGGCTGAGACCCGTTCGTTGGTGCTAGTCCATCGCGGCAAATTGATTAATGCGGTGTTTCACAGCAGTTCTGGTGGCGTCACGGAATCCAGCGGGATGGTCTGGAGTCAACAGCTCCCTTATCTCGTGAGCGTCCCAGACCATGACCAACACAGTCCGGTCCATCGTTGGCAGGAACGCTTTGCTTCTTCGGGCTTGCGTCAACGCCTTCCTGAAACTGGCGGCGTGAACCGGGTTGATGTCACAAGTCGGAGTGCGAGTGGTCGTGTGCGACAGGCCAGGCTGGAAGGACCTCGCGGATCCCTTGTGCTGACCGGACGCGAGTTGCGCCAGCGTTTGGGCTTGAAAAGCACGTTGGTGACCTTTGAGATGGTGTCTGCTGACTCGGCAAAGCCGTTCCAAGCTTCCACCGTTTTGGCCCGTCGTTCGGCTTCATCCACGGGATCGAGATCCCGGATTGACCGCATCACAGCATCCGTCGCTCGGTCGACAACAACCAGCTCTCTCCCTTCAACCTCGTTCTTGGTAGCGCCGCCGCCGCCGCCGGTGCTGTCGAGTCCGATGCGCTCTCGATCGTTCCGATTTCGAGCGTCCCGTTCCAACGCGCGTCGGGGTCCTGCGGTGGGTGGATTACAACTTTTAGTGCGGGGTCAGGGGTATGGCCACGGCGTTGGGATGAGCCAATGGGGTGCCCATGGGCTGGCGGAGCAGGGGGCCGATTTTCGCGCAATTTTGGGCCATTACTACCGAGGAGCAGATGTGCTTCCCTTTAAATCGCACTACGACCCAGCCCTCGCTTGGCAGCCCCATCCGGCGTCAGGCTGGTGGGGTTGACCATCGGATGCTCCCGTGTTGCGGTTCCCCCGCCAGCTTCAGCGGTACGACAGCGCTGCGGATTGTTGTGATCGATTAGCCCAGCGCCTTGAAACCCATTTGCGTCAATGGCTCTCGATGCCCTTGGCCCTGAGAAGGCCCCTGGGATTGGCGACTGGACGAACCATGGAGCCGCTGTATGCAGCCCTTGTTCAGCGCCTCATGCTCTGGTCTGCTGCCGATCTGGATGAGCTGCGACAGCGATGGTCCAGCTTCAATTTGGACGAGTATTTGGGTTTGCCGGCTGGAGATCCCCGCCGATACAGCACTTATATGAGTCGACATCTCGGCGAGCCATTGCAGCTGCCACCTGAGACGTTGCATCTTCCCAGTGGAGGCGCTGCCGATGCTCACGGTGCTGCGCAGGCCTATGCCGCTGAGTTGAATGCATGCGGTGGAGTGGGGGTGCAACTTTTGGGCTTGGGAAACAACGGCCATGTGGGTTTCAACGAGCCCCCTACGACGGCTGATCAGTCTTGTCACGTGGTGGATTTATCGGATGCCACCCGGCGACAGAATTCAGCGCTTTTTGGAGGAGATTCTGCGGCGGTACCCGCTCAGGCGATCACCCTTGGCCTCCACGAAATTTTGGCGGCGGATGAAATTCACTTGGTGGTAACGGGCGCTGCCAAAGCTGACATCCTCAAGCGACTGTTGACGTTGCCGGCGCCTCAGCCAGGCTTGCCCGCAAGCTGGTTGTTGAATCACCCCTGCGTGTGGCTATGGGCTGACGCCGATGCCATGGATCCTCCTTAGCCTCACGCAACGCTGCTTAGGGCTGATATGGCGATTGATCCGGTCGAGCGACCGCTCGAGCAGAGTTTTGAAGTGGAAAAACTCACGCGGCTCATTAACGACTGCAGGGATCTTGAGCAGTTGCGTGAGATGGCCTTGGCTTTGGTTCAGCAAGTCGCTCAGCAAAAAGCCGCGAGTGCCTGGATGGCCAACCGCGCCACCGAATCTGAGAACGCCAAACTTGAAATGTTGGCCGAAGTGATTCGGCGACGGGCAGCCGGTGGATCGGAGTCAACCCCTCAGACGGATTGACTCATGCGTTCGTTAGTGATGGTCACGCTGCCAGCGGGACAAGCTCGCTGAAGAAAATTTGTGGCCATGTTTCGCGGCCACCTTCAAGACACAGCTGTTGTCATCGCCGCAGTGCTGGATTTCGGAGCGCAGCGAGTCGTTGCTTTGCACTCGAGACATGAACGACACCAATTGCTTCATCGACATAGCGACTCCAGATGGGACCCCACCGGCCTAGCCAGGTGGTCTGTTGGGGTTCGCTAACAAAAGGTTTGGTGCTGATTTGCTGACTTAATTAGTTGTATTCGCCCGGGGTCTCTTGCTTCGACACGGTGACACGACCAACTTTTTTCCCAGAGAAACGCAGTAATTCGTCTCCTGAGAACTCGAAACCGATCGAACTGCCGATTTTTGCAACATCGTCAGCCGTTGATGCCGACAGCACGTTTTGCTTAAGCGACGCATCGTTTTGCATCTTGAGGAGAAAGGCCTTCAGCTGGTCAAGAGCCATGCAGCACTAACGACGGATGAGAACAATCAGGTGCCCATCTTCGCTCAATCACTCAAGTTTGTTGCGGTGATCAGGCAGATGTAAGGGATGACGCGGCGTCCATGCGTTTCACCTCATGTCCCAGAAAGTCTCCCCACATCCCTAGGAGGAAGCTGAGAGTTTTGAGAGCCTGTAATTGCTCTGTCGAGCCTGGAGCCGTGTATTTGAAATCCATGAACATCCGATCAGCAACTTTTTGTTGCTCGCGGCAGCGGTTGTCGATGGTCATGGGCCGCGGCAATAATCGTTGCGTTACAAAACTACACGATTCAGCGCTTGGTCGCTGTTGGTTGCCCGTTAAAGGCCTGGCCGCCTGTCAGCATCGTTGATATCTGGCTCGTCTGAACAAGCGAGCACGTATTTCAGAATGAATCTGATTTGGGTGGCGGCGGGTTTTATCGGGCTTCTCTGGCTCACTCAAGTGTTGGTTCGTCGCGGGATGGACGATGGCCGCTAACCCCTTTGGTTTGGTCGGGTTGGTTCGATCAATGCCGTTAGTGAGGTGAGGGATTCCGGTTATCAGTTGGCATATCGCAGAGCCATTACTAACTTTTAAATCACTACGTGGGCTCCAACGGTGGAATCACGCGACAAAACTGAACGATTCATGGATGCGGCTAAGCAGCGCGCCAATGAAGTTGTCAATGAAGCCAATCCAAAATTGACTTCTCTCGAGCGTGGCTACTGGCTCGCCTTGAGAAATAGGCGTGGACGAGAGCGTTGTGTTAGCCAGCGTCCATAACCATCAAGCTGCATTAGGAAGCTGAGGTTGAGCACGAGCATTTCGCTCGATCACCTTCCGTAGGTTTTGGCAGTTGATGCAGAGACATGGAGAATCATCGTGAATGCTTGTATGCAGCATGAGTGGAATGATCTTGTCGTTCCTCGAGTTCATGTTTCCTCAATCTGTTGAACTCGTTATCTCGTTTTTTCTGGTGTGGCGCATCCAACAACGCCCGTACCTTGATTGTTCGACATATCCAAGTTTCAGGTTGGATTGCGTTGTCTCTTGAATCAAGACGCTGAACAAATGAGCGACGACTCACTGCAGACTCATCCTCTCTACGCCACAGATCGCGATGAAGTGGATGCCCTTTTAGGACATCAGGGCGATCCAGGGCCAGAGCATCTAACGACTGCTGGGCGATTGATGATGCGCTATGGCGATTTCCCTGGAGCAGACGACATCAAGCAAGACCTCGCCAAAGTGATCTCCTCTTGGGGGTTGGATCGCAGCGGCTTGAATGCAAAATGCCGCGAGATTTGGTCCAGTGGTTGGCGTCCTGGGCAGAAGCTTGACGCGGAGGTGGGCTCCGGTGCTGATGTGGACGATCGTGACAGTTAATCAACAACGCTCTCGACCATCGCCAAGCACGCCGTTTCCACTGTCGGAGGTTTTG
>ERZ802830.341-NODE-341-length-46219-cov-6.46387_pt1 | contig 46219 bp, 45 predicted proteins | sample MGYA00345654_ERZ802830 | MGnify/ENA primary metagenome ERZ802830 (study PRJEB30503, sample SAMEA104212375) | marine metagenome | biome: Westerlies Biome; feature: [SRF] surface water layer (ENVO:00010504) within the epipelagic zone...; material: water...
CGTAATCCCCCCCGAAGCCTCCGTCCGACACCCCCCCCGGCACATCTCAACCGCCTGTCTCAACCGCTCCGGTTCCATATTATCAAGCAACACCCAATCCGGTTGTGCCATCAGCACCTCCCGCAACTGATCCAGCGTATCCACCTCGACTTCGATCTTTAAGCCAGGAAAACGCATGCGCGCGGTTTGCACCGCCTTCGCAATCGACCCCCCACCCCACAACGCCAAATGATTATCCTTAATCATCACCGCATCAACCACCCCCCTGCGATGATTCACGCCCCCTCCACACACCACCGCCGCCTTCTCCAGCGCCCGCCAGCCCGGCGTCGTCTTCCGCGTATCCAGCACCGCCATTTCCGGCCGATTCGCCGCCCGCACAAACGCCCGCGTCAGCGTCGCCACCCCACACAACCGCTGCGCAAAATTCAGAACCGTCCGCTCCGCCATCAACATCGAAGTCGCCCGCCCCGAAACCTCTAGCACCCCATCGCCCGCTTTTACATCCGAGCCATCCGGCATCATCACCTTCACCGAAAGCGACTCATCCACCGCCCGAAAAACTGCCGCCGCCACCGACATCCCCGCCACCCGGCAATCCTCCCGGGTCCGCACCACCGCCGACCCCACCGCATCCGAAGCCAACGCCGCACAGGTTGCATCCAACCGCTCCGGCCCCAAATCTTCCACCAACGCTCGCTCAATTAAATCGTGTAAACACGCATCCATAGCCCCAACCTACCCAACCCACCCCAAAACCACAAACCCCAAAAAAGTATTCAACGAGTTCCATGCGCGCCGAACGCGCCACCTAAAAAGGCAACCCCAACAGGTAACCACAAAAGGTAACCGCAACAGGTAGGGCGTGCTCGCCGAGCGCGCCAACCCCAACAGGTAACCGCAATAGGTACCCCCAACAGGTAGGGCGTGCTCGCCGAGCGCGCCACACGAACGCAGAGAGGCGCGTTCGGCGAACACGCCCTACCAATCGCGATGGAAGGCAATTCCCCAACCGAAAAAAGATTCGATTAGATTTTGCCGACGAGGTCGAGACCGGGTGTGAGGGTGTCGCCACCGGGAGTCCAGTTGGCAGGACAAACTTGATCGCCGTGTTCTCGCACAAAACAAGCGGCTTCTAACTTCCGGAGCGACTCAGCTGCACTACGCCCGATTCCAAGATCATGCACTTCAGCCGTTTTCAATACCCCGTCGGGGTCGATGATGAACGTGCCTCGTAGGGCAAGCCCTTCCTCTTCGATGTAGACATTAAACAGTTTGCTGACTTCGCCGGTTGGATCGGCACCCATGGGGTAGGCTACATTTCCAATGGCATCGGAATGATCGTGCCAAGCTTTGTGCACAAAGGGTGTATCGGTGCTGACGCTGATGATTTCGGCGCCGAGGGCTTGAAACTTGTCATATATTTTCGCGGCATCTTCGAGCTCGGTGGGGCATACAAACGTAAAATCTGCAGGATAGAAGAGTAGAATTACCCATTTTCCTTTGTAGTCTGATAACTTGATATCAACGATTTCATCGTTATGGTACGCAGCCATTGTAAATTCCGGTACTGCTTGTCCAATCTTAACCATCTGTTTTCTCCTATTACTAATTTTGGTATCAAAAAAATAAATGTACTTGAATCGTATCGGTTGTAAATCCGAATGCTTGCAGAAATGGAGAATTGTATTCTATCGGAGGAATTGCATTCCATCGCGTTTATTCTTTGCGGATGGGGGTGGCGCGTTCGGCGAACACGCCCTACCAATCGCTGTTGGTATGACGTGGTGATCGATCGGGGTTTATCGCACCTGACAGGTGGGACAGAGGGTGGTTCCGCGTTGGGCAACGACGATTTTGATGAGGGGGGTTTTGCAGCGTTCGCAGGGAAGTCCTCGGCGGCCGTAGGCTTTGACGCGTTGGCGGTGCTGACCGGATTCGCCGTTCATATCGCGGTAGTTGGTCTGCCCTTTCCCGAGCGAGGTCCCTCGGTTTTGAACGCCGATGCGGAGAACGTGGCGGATGGCGCGGTAGAGTGCTTTGCGTTCGTCGGGTGCGAGGGAGCTGGAACAGCGTTGGGGATGGATGGCGGTTTTCCAGAGGGCTTCGTCGGCATAGATGTTGCCGATGCCAGCGATGAGGGCTTGATCGAGCAATAGCGGTTTGATGGCACGTTTGCGGGTGGTGAGAAGGGATTCGAGATAGGCCGCAGTAAAGGAGGTGGAGAGCGCATCGGGCCCTAGTTTGCCTAGAATCTCCTGCGGATCATCAACCAACTTCCATCGCCCAAATTTGCGGGTGTCACGGAAATAGAGCTTCATGCCGCCGGTTAATAAAATTTCTCCGCGATCAAATTTGCTGCGGCGTTTGGAAAAACTGCCTGCCATGCGTAGATGCACCATCCAGTGCTGTCCGGAACTGAGTTCGATATGAATCCATTTTCCGGTTCGCCCAATCGTTTTAATTTTGGTTCCACAAATCGCTTGGGCAAAGGCGGCGGGGGTGAGGGGTTCGACCATGCGGGGCCAGTCGATGCGCACGGCTAAAATTTCGCGCCCTTCTACGCCGCGCTCACGTAGCTGGCGGGCTATGGTTTCAACTTCAGGGAGTTCTGGCATGGGAGGCTCCAAAGGGATCGATGATCTCAAGGGCGGGAAAAGCGGCTGCGACTTCGGTGGTATGGGCGGCTTGGAAAAGGAGTTTTACGTTGGGGCCGGCGTCGATGGTGAGATAGATCGGTAATCCGGCTGCGCGTAGGTGCTGGACGCGGTCGATGTGCGTGCGAGTCTCTGGTAGAAAATAATCCAGGGGGGGGGCGGCTGCGCGCATGGTGGCATGCATTTCAAGGGCGTTGGCTTCGGCGGTGGCACCGAGGGTTTCGAAGTCACGTTGCACTATGGCGCGCTGCAGAAGCTCAAAATCAACTTCGGCGCGGGCGGGCCATCCGGCATAGCGAGGGGATGTTTCAAGGGTGCGTTGCATCCCGGCTCGGGAACCGACGGGTTTTTCGGCCTCGGTGAGCGTGAGGATGCCGATTCGTAAATCAGACCAATGTGTCTCAATCGCTTCGGCAAACGAGTCGGTTCCGTCGGCTCGTTCTCCGCGATGCCAGCAAGCAAATCCGGTGAAAAGAGAGCGCGAGGCACTGCCGCTTCCGAGGCGGGCTAGCATGGAGAGCAGTTGGCGCGGTAGATCCCATCCGGCGAGATCGTTGAGGGCGAGCACGAGGGCGGCATAGCCGGAGGCACTGGAGGCAAGACCGGCGGCGGTGGGGATGGTGTTGTCGGTGATCACTTCAAATCCGGGGGCGCGGCAGGGCTCGCGGAACAGTTCGAGAAAGGTGCTGAGCCGTTGGGCAAAGGGAGTGGCGGGGTCGATGGGCTCTCCATTGAGGATAAATTGATCGTTGGGCACGCGCCGAATCTGGGTGCACGTGCCTTTTTCGCCGAGGGAAATGGAGAGGCTGCTATTGAGCGGTAGATTGAGCGTCGTATCGCGTTTGCCCCAATATTTGCAGAGGGCAATGTTGCTGGGAGCAAGGCCGCGGCCTTTCTCATATGCACCGTGCGATGCCGAGGTGAGGATCTTTTTCACAAATTGATGTTGTATCTCAGACATAGTTCTCCTCAAACTGATGATTCATATATCTACTCTTACGAATGAAAAAAAGCAACGGAACACTCATCGCCCTTCTTCTAATCGCGGTCCACGCGGTTCTCTTTTTTGTGCTGATGGGTCAATCAGGAGAACGCCCCATGGATGAGCTGCCGGCGGAGCCCCCTCGCCCCCTCGAATTAAACGATCTTTCCTCTGCTTCGCAAGCCGTTGATCCGCTTGTTGCGGAGATGAATCAAGCGATCCCAGAACCCGAGCCTGTGGTGGCTCAAACTTCCAATGGGATTTATACCCCTTCTTCGGAACCGGGTCGGTTGCGGAGCGATCGTACGGCTCGTTACAGCGACCAAAACTATACCAACTTGGTGGGCGATCCGTATCAATGCGCGATCGTCGTTGATGCTCATACGGGTGAGATTCTCGTGGAGGATCGGGCCCATGCGTTCGGGTATCCGGCGAGTGTCACGAAGTTAATGACCTTGTTGGTTTGTCTGGAAGCGATTGATCGCGGTGAGATTGCTCTGAGCGATCGCGTGAAGATTACGGAGGAAGTTTGGCAGGTTGGGGGTTCTCAGCTCTACCTTGATCCACGTGAAACCGATTTAACCGTGGAGGATATGCTCTATGGCATCATGGTTCATTCGGCGAACGATGCGGCGCGGGCGTTGAGCTTGCATGTGGCTGGGAGTCGGGTGGCGTTCGTGGAACGAATGAATCGACGGGCGCAGCTGATTGGGATGTCGGCAACGCGATATGTTTCCGATCACGGGTTGCCACCGGAAGATCAAACGCAGCCAGATATCAGCACGCCGTATGATATTGCGTTGTTGGCGCTGGCGTGTTTACGACATCCAGAAACATTAACCTATACGGGTACGGAGCTGATCTATTTGCGGGGGGGCGATACGATGCTCGCTACGCGAAATGCGCTCGCAAAACGAGTCGATGGCTATGCTGGATGCGATGGGCTCAAGACGGGCTATCATAAGCGGGGAGGTTTTTCGCTTGCGGCTACGGCGGAACGAAATGGCCATCGAATCGTTTCGGTGGTGCTGGGTAGTCCCGATAAAGATACCAGAAATGCCGTTTCGCGACGCCTGCTTGATCGTGGGTTTGAAGCACTGGAAGCCCGTCGCTAAGCTTGACCTTCTCATCGGATAAGCGTAGGTTTTCACGCTTTTCGCCCGAACAGGGCTTCGATAGGAGATTATGATGAAAGTAAGTGTGAAAAAAGCAGGCGCGTGTCGAAAAACGGTTGCGATTGAGGTTCCGGCTGAGGTGATGGCTGAGGAACGGGCTGAAACCCTTCATGTCTATGCCAAACATGCGCGTATACCTGGATTCCGAAAAGGCAAAGCCCCTGCTCATGTGGTTGCGGGTAAATACATCAAAGAGATTGATCAAGATTTAAAAGAACGGGTGCTACCCAAGTTCTATCAGGAGGCCATTCAAGCGGAAAAGCTGAAGGTGGTGAATGTGATTGATGCCACGGAAGTGGAACTTTCTGAGGGATCACCTGCGACCTTTACGGTGACGGTGGATGTGGTGCCTGAATTTAAATTACCTAAATATGAGCAGATTCCGGTGAAGGTGGAAAAAAATGAGGTGAGCGATGCCCAGGTGCAGGAGCAGATTGATCAATTGCTCAATCAACAGGCTACCTTTGATGATGTGGAGGATAAACCGATCGACAAAGGTGATATGGGACAACTCTCGTATGAAGCGTTTATCGGCGACCAACCGCTGAAAGAAGCCATTCCAGAAGCCAAGGGCATTGGGTCTGGCGAAGGCTATTGGGTTTCTGCGGATGAACAGGCGTTTATCCCGGGAATGGGCGAAGCTCTGATCGGACTGAATTCGGGGGACTCCAAGGAGGTGGATATCCATTTCCCTGCTACGTTCATGGTGAAAGAGCTAGCCGATGTGAAAGCACGGTATCAGATTGAAGTCACGGGGGTGCGGGTGAAAAAGCCAGCGGTACTTGATGAAGCTATGCTTGAACGCCTGCAGGTGGAGTCAGAAGAAAAACTCCGCGAACTCATGCGAGACCAATTGGAAATGCAAGCCGAGAACGAATCGCTGCAAAAAACGCATGAACAGATCATCGCGTTTTTGATCAAGAAGACCAAACTGGATGTTCCGGAAAGCGCCGTTCAGCAACAGACGCGTGAGGTGATGTATGATCTAGCGCGGCAGCGTATGATGCAGGGCGCAAGCCAGGAGCAGATTGGCGAACAACAAGAAGAACTCTTTAAAGAGGCGCAAGAACGCTCTCTTGAAAATGTGAAGTTACGCTATATTGGACTCGCGATTGCCGATGCGCAGTCGTTTGAAGCTTCCGAAAATGAAGTTGAAGAAGAAATTACGCGCATCGCCATTCAACAGCGTAAAGATGCAACCGAACTGCGGAAAGAGATGATCGAGAATCAGACGTATGGGTCTATTATTGATCAATTGCGCTTCAATAAAGCGCTCAATTTTATGGTGGAAAATGCAAAATTGAAATAATTACTAATAGATTAACCTCTTAAAAGAGCTTGATTACGCTCTGTGAGATGCTTAAGACCTCTAAGAATAGTGAAAGGGAGATACGTGATGATGCAAGAAACAGCTAATATGTTGGTTCCAATGGTGATAGAACAGACGGGGCGTGGTGAACGCTCGTATGACATCTATTCACGTCTGTTAAAGGAACGGATTATTTTTCTCGGTACGGGGATTGATGATAACGTCGCAAATTTAATCATTGCCCAGCTTCTTTTTCTGCAAAGTGAAGATCCTGAAAAAGATATCAGCCTCTATATTAATTCACCGGGTGGCGTTGTGACAGCGGGCTTAGCCATCTATGACACCATGCAATTCTTGAGTTGCGACATCACGACCTACTGCGTGGGACAAGCGGCTAGTATGGGGGCGGTTCTATTAGCGGCCGGAGCATCCGGCAAACGGTATGCCCTACCCAATGCTCGCATCATGATTCACCAACCGCTTGGCGGAGCTCAGGGTCAAGCTACGGATATTCAAATTCAAGCGCAGGAAATATTGCGCATCAAACAGATCTTGAACGGTATTCTTGCTTCGCATTCGAAGCAGAAAGTCGAAGATCTCGAACGCGATACGGATCGCGATAACTTTATGTCGGCTGAACAGGCGGCATCGTATGGCCTCATTGATGAGGTGGTAACCAAAGCAAGCTAAGGGGTCTCTATGGCCACATCACAGAAGCATCCTGACTGCTCTTTCTGCGGAAAAGGTGAAGGCGAAGTGGAACGGCTGATTGCCGGTCCGGGCGTCTTTATCTGCAATGAATGTATTGAGCTGTGCGGTACGTTACTCGGTATCAAGCAAGAGCAGATGGCACTTGAAACGCATCAGGTTGAGGAAGTCGGTCTGTTGGCACCGCATGAAATTAAAGCGTTACTGGATGAACACGTGATTGGGCAAGAGCAAGCGAAACGGGTTTTGGCAGTGGCGGTGCATAACCACTATAAAAGGCACTATTCCCAGCATGAACACGATGAAGTGGAAATTGACAAAAGTAACGTGTTGCTCATGGGGCCGACTGGAAGCGGAAAAACCCTGCTAGCCAAAACCTTGGCACGTATTTTGAATGTGCCCTATGCCATTACAGATGCCACCACGGTAACTGAAGCGGGCTATGTTGGGGAAGATGTAGAAAACATTCTTCTTCAACTCGTACAAGCCGCCGAGTATGATTTGGATCGGGCGCAACGCGGTATTATCTATATTGATGAGATCGATAAAATCGGACGCCGTACTGAAAACGCCTCTCTCACACGCGATGTTTCTGGCGAAGGCGTTCAACAAGCGCTTTTGAAAATCATTGAAGGCACCATTGCTCGGATACCGCCAAAAGGCGGACGTAAACATCCGCAGCAAGAGTACCTGGAGATTGACACCTCCAATATTCTGTTTATATGCGGCGGTGCATTCGTTGGAATCGATAATGTGATCCGCAAACGGGTGGACCAAAAAACAATTGGCTTTAAACATCAAGATACAAATGCGAGTGCGAAACCAATTGGAAATGTGGAGCCGGAAGATCTTCTGCGATTTGGGCTCATTCCTGAATTTATTGGCCGCCTGCCCGTTCTTACCATGCTGACTGAATTAGATGAACATGAGTTGATGCATATTTTAACAGAACCCAAAAATGCGATCATCAAGCAGTATAAAAAATTGCTCGCGATAGATGGCGTTGAATTGTCCTTCGAAACAGAGGCGTTGCGGATGCTTGCTCAACAAGCGATCAAACGGAATACGGGCGCACGAGGTTTACGGGCTATTCTCGAACAGCTGATGCTCGACATCATGTATGAAGTACCTCAAAAATCGGAGATGAAAACGTGTCGGATCACCCGTGAAATGGTCGAGACCGGCAACGTAGATTTGCCGGAAATCTCGCCGGCGAATGAACTTAAATCCCCGTCGCAAAAACGCTCTGCTTAACGCATGCTAAACACCCGATTAGGGATGCGATAAGATCACAAAGGTGGGCAACCCCTGCACGCCATGCTGCTCCATGATCCGCTTTGTATTCGGATGCGTGGGATCTTCTGCAATCACCTTCACAAACCGATACCGCTCAAGCCGCTTTTGTACGATTGGATCTGAAAACGTACGTGACTCCATGGCTTTACAATTTTTACACCAACTGGCCCAGAAATCTAAAAAGATAGGTTCTTTTCTTTTTGCGGCTTCGGCCAAAAGTTCGTCGAGCTCGTTATTGGTTTCGGCGTTGATAATCGTTTGATTGGCTAGCTTGGCTTTTTCTTCAATAAGGGAAGGTACAAATCCTTTATAACTGAGAGACCCATAATAGAAGGCAAACCCAAGAATCAGAACGCCAAAAGCGATTTTAATGACTTCCATCCACTGCCCAGGTTTCGGCAGAAAAGAGAGCCCTGCGCCCGCAAACGGCCAAGGTAAAGCCATTCCCAATCCTAATATGAAAGGCAACCCCAATCCGGCGGCGGGGTTGGTGGTGTAGACATTCGCCGCTAAAAGAAGCACCGCAATGACCACCGGAGCCACACAAGCACCTGCGAGCAAAGCCGCGACCGCACCCATACTCAATGCAACGCCAAAACTCCCCTGTTTGGCAGTGCTGCTGCCGCGTTGGAATGAAGAAAAATCGATATTAAAAACTCCAAACATGGCTAACCCAAGTACGATAAAAATAGCGGCGATCACCGCATTAAACCATGGGTTCGATTGCAACGTCCCAAATTGAGATCCCGTGAGCACCACAGCGACCCCTAATAGACCATAGACCAATGCAATACCCAAACCGTAGGTTGCTCCTAAGGCAAAACCACGTCCCTTGGAGCCGGCTTGAGCACCCGCTCCTATAATCGCAAGGTTAATCGGAATCATCGGTAAAATACAGGGCGTCAGGTTTAATGCCAATCCACCTGCCAGAATGAAGATCACAGCCAGCAACAATCCAGACTCACGCACAAACTGAATTGGATCTTCAATAAAGCGAGCAAACGCACTTCGTTCCTGCCTCTCTCCTTGCTCCACTTCATCAAGAAAACGTATGAATTGGTCGGCATTCATAAATCCGACTCTACGGCCTTCTACCTTCCAAGCCGGCCCAACCGTTTCAACGGCATCCGCAACTGGAACATCAACCGAGGCGGTTGCTGCTGGCTGTAGCAGGCGGGTTTGCGGAATAAAACAGACGGAATCATTACATCCCCAATACGATAGGGTGAGTTCACTTGAAGGAGGCACCCCCGTAAATTGGATCGAAAAGGTATCTGCATAGACCGCTTTTGGCTTCCCGCTATTCGAATCTTTAATCTCACGCGTGGCAGGCCATTCAACGGGGACGAATGCATGACCCTTTTCATCGACCAGAGAAAAGGCATCGACATAGAGATAATGGGCCGCAGGTATCGTTACACGAAGTTTCACCTGATCTTCGTTCCGATGAACCTCGATTTCAAAGGGATCGCTAAATTGAGCCACGCCATTGAAAACAGTACCGAGAAGGAGTAAAAAGAAAATACGAGATTTCATAACGTCTCCGTTTAATGCATCTTTACAGAAAGTAACAGAAACACATTATTTTTAAAGTAGAATGACGAAGCAATCTAAATCAAAAGCCATCGCGCACCACATTTGCCTCACGCTACAAAGCGCGGGTCACGAAGCCTATTGGGCTGGTGGATGCGTTCGAGATCAACACCTAGGCATCCCGCCCAAAGATTATGACATCGCAACCTCTGCCCTTCCCGAGCAGGTGGAAGCACTCTTCTCTAAGACCCTCGCCATTGGAAAAAGCTTTGGTGTGATCGCCGTCATCGAGGATCAGATCCAAACCGATGTTGCCACCTTTCGTGCGGAAGCCCCTTATAGCGATGGACGCCATCCGGATGCCGTTACCTTTTGTGCGGCAGCAGAAGATGCCAAGCGGCGTGATTTTACCATCAATGCTCTTTTCTACGACCCGATCACAGAAAGACTGATTGATTATGTAGATGGCAAAGTTGATTTAGAGGCCGGTCTTATTCGGGCCATCGGGAATCCGCTGGAACGCTTTCAAGAAGATCACTTACGTTTGCTACGTGCGGTTCGGTTTAGTCACGTACTCGGCTTTAAAATTGAGCCCACCACGCTGCAAGCCCTTAAAACGGAAGCCGCAACGATCCATGCGATCAGTGTGGAACGGATTGAACGTGAACTTACCCGCACTCTTACCGAGAGCCTTCAGCCGGGGGATGCCCTGCATACCTTGCAACAGGTTGGTTTATTGCCCGTGATTTTACCTGAAGTAACCCGCTTGATCGGCGTTGAACAACCCCCTGATTATCATCCGGAAGGCGACGTCTATACCCACACTCGGATGATGCTCAATCTGATCAAAGACGTTGCCGATGATGCTGGCTTCACAAAACAAGAGCTCGCGTATGCCACGCTTTTGCATGATATTGCCAAGCCCGATACCTATGCCCTACATCCGGACCCGAAGACCAGTGGAAAACGGATTCGCTTTTTAGAGCATGAAGTAAAAGGAGCGGTCCTAGCCGACACCATTCTCAAGCGGTTGAAAATACCGAATCATCAGCGACAGCGAATTATCGATGTGATTGCGAACCATATGCGCCCGTTTCAAGCCACTCAGATGCGCGCCTCCTCCTTACGCCGCATGATGGGAGCACCGACCTTTCCACTCTTACTCGAACTGCATCGCTTAGATGGTCTTGGCAGTCGAGGGTTACTCCCAAGCTATACCTTTCTTCACAAAGCCTATCACACGTATACAAACGAACCGATTTTACCCGAACCATGGATTACCGGTCGCGATTTGATCGCCCTAGGCATGCCAGATGGTCCCGCACTCGGCCGCCTGCTATCCGATGCCTATGATCGGCAGTTGGAAGAAACAGAACCCGATCGAGAGGCGCTACTTGATTGGATTAAAAAGCACCAAAAATAACGCTTCCAAAAGAGCGGAGAGGAGAGGTCTCACGCAAATCATCCATCGTCGCTCGTGCTTCACCAATCAACTCCGTGCTTTCATCATAGAGAGCGGGATCATTAATTAGTTTTCCGATCGTTCCATTGGTGCTGTTGAGTTGCTGAATCACTGCTGCCAGCTCCGCTACTGCCAACTCCAGATCATCTATCGTCGTCGTTTTTTCGTTCAACAACTGCCCGACCAGGCCTTCGCCCTCTTCAATCTGTCCTATAACTTGATTCAATCGAGCCAATAATTGCTCCGCCTGAACATAAACCGCCGGATCGTGAATCAACCGATTAAACGTTCCATCTGCTGCTTCCATTTTCCTTATGAAACCTAGGAAACCCGTATTCATTTCGACGATTTGATTGTAGAGTGTTTCATCGGAAAGGAGTCGGCCCAACGTTCCCTCACCAGCACCAACGGCCGCAAGCATCTGCTGCATACCTTCAACCGCTGTGTTAAAATTAGCCATTACATCTACGGGTGACTCTCCGAGTAACTGCGCTCCCTCAGGTAAGGGATCTGATGCCGGGTGCCCTAAATCCAGGCGTAAGTATTTCCCTCCCAACATCGAGGCACTCATCACATCAATGCGATAATCATTCCGGAAGAGAACCGGCTTATCTAACGTTAAAACAACCCGCACACTTTTCGGTTCCAATAGGGTTTGCTTAACATAGCCAATCTGTTTTCCGCGCATGTAGACGCCTTCGCCCTCTTGAAGCCCACCAATCTCATCAAAGAGTACCTCTACTTGATAATGTGATTTCAATAAGGTTGTTCCACCTAGTACGATGGTAAAGATGCCGAGCGCTAGAAGCGCAACCGACACAAACAGCCCCACCAATACTTCTACATTTACTTCACGCTTATTCTTTTTCATCTTGATCATCTCCACTTCCGAAACCCATTGGAATATGCTGCGCTTCCAAGAATTGTTGTACCACCGCTACCTTTGAACAAACAAAATCTTCCGGCGTGGCATATTCAACCACTCGCCCCTCATGCAGCATCATGATACGCGTTGCAATATCCATGGCGCTAATTAAATCGTGGGTCACCACAACACTGGTTGCACTCTGCTCCCGATTTGTTTTTGCAATCAACCGATCAATTTTACGAGAGGTAACCGGATCTAATCCCGAGGTCGGCTCATCATATAAGAGTATCTCCGGATTCATGACAATGGCTCGTGCCAACCCCGCCCGTTTTTGCATACCACCCGACACCTGAGAAGGCAACCGATCCGCGGCCTCAAGCAAACCAACCCACTCCAAACATTGTTCTACTCGCTCTTTAATCTCCGCTTCATCGCATTCCGTTCGCTCCCGCAGAGGCAATGCCACGTTATCAAATAAATTCATCCATTGAAGCAACGCTGCGCCTTGGAAGAGCACACCAAACCGCGAACGCATTCGACGCATCTCCTGCCGATTCAGCATCTCAAGCGGAGTCCCATCAATCAGAATCGAGCCCTCATCCGGCCCTGTTAAACGAACCATATGCCGTAAGCAAACACTTTTCCCTGCACCCGAAAATCCGACAATTGCAACCGTTTCACCCTGTTCGATCGTGAAATTGGTTTCGTCCAAAACAACGTTTTCACCATACCGTTTATGCACTTGAGAAAACTGGATCATAAATAAAATAGCCTCGTTAGCATATAGCCCAAAATAAGAATCAACAGAAACGAAATCACCACGGTTCGACGGGTTGCCACTCCAACCCCCACCGCACCGTTTCGAGCTGCAAAGCCTTGATGGCAGGCCACGGTTCCGATCACCAATCCAAAAAGAGCCGCCTTGAAGAGCCCGACAAAAAGATCCTTCACCCCCGCAAACGATATCGCATTATGATAATATGCCAATACTTCCACATTCAACTGGGTATACCCCACCAATGCGCCACCCAGAATCGCTAAAATATCGGTGAAAACCGTCAGCAAGGGCATCATAATAACCAAGGCAAATAATCGCGGCATCACCAGAAATCGATTGGTATTGATGCCCATCACTTCTAACGCACTCACCTCTTCAGAAACCGTCATCGTGCCCACTTGTGCTGCCATCGAAGAGCCCACACTCGCAGCCACAATCAAGCCTGTCATGAACGGACCCATCTCCCGAACCACTGAAACCGCCACCGCCGAACCAATAAAAACTTGCTGTCCGTAACGCATTAATTCCAGTCCGGTTTGAAGCGCCAAAATCATGCCCGTAAAGAGGGCCACCACGGTGATTACGCCGATGCTTTTTAATCCCACCAGATAGAGCTGGTTAAAGGTATCCGACCGATTGCGGCGACTAAAGGCACACCGGAAATACCAGAACCCCTCTAGCATCATAAAAATAGCGTGTCCGATCCGATATAGCTTTTGAATCGTTCCCGTTCCCAAGCGGCCTACAGCCAACAACGGAAAATGAACATAGGTTATTTTAAAGCGGTTGATGATTCACCTGCCTCTCCAAAACGTAAAAAACAAAACTGCCACGACTGCTGCTCCCCTGACCGTTTATAACCGAGTACGCCATGAAGCAAGCTCCATTCGACTTCATTTTCCGATTTCTCGATCCGAAACAACCGCCAACAAGGAGCCCAATTTCGCTCAATAACTGCCGCTCGTTCAAACGGCCATAGTGCCAAAACGTCTATCACAGAGCGTTGATCAACCCGCATACCACGTGCCACCGGCCACACCTTCCACTCGCTTTCGTAGATCGCCCGCGATGCATCCCACGTGCTCCGGTGACGATAAATAGGTGCCACCTGTACTCGCTGACCACCTGCCTTCTCATCTCCAGATGCATTCCATTTAATCAACGGCCACGCGATAAATCCGCTGCGATCCTCTTTCACTTTTTTTCGCCCCACCACCGGCCAAAGATACCGTTTTTCAACCGTACCCTCTGCCCACTGAATAAATGGCCACGGCACGTATCTTGTTCGCTGTTCAGGTGCATCAGAAAAACGGAAAAAAGGGGGCAGGAACCAACGGGTCTGAAGATGGGGGGCATCGATCTGCCCATAAAAAGGGAAAAAGATAAACCCCTCTCCCCCTCGCTCACTCAACGCCTCAACCGATGTATAGAAAGGCCACATAATAAAACGGCTCCGCTCAACCCCCTCCTTCTTCGAACGACCGTAGAACGGAAAAAAACGAAGCCGCTCCACATCCGGTCCTTGCGTTCGTGCATAGAGCGGCCACAAAATCATCTCACTCTTTTGATCATTCACCGTGGTTTTCGCATAGAGCGGCCAAAGATAAAACTGGACCTGATCAAACATCAAAAAATCATAGATCGTTCCCCCCAGTGGAAAGAACGCACGATAAGAAACCCCGTTTCCCGTAACGCCTGAAAACCAAAAAGGTAACAGCATCGTCCGGCTTCGCTCCTGTTTTGGAAGCGTGCGTTCAAAACCAACCCATAAAAATCGTTGGGTCTTCTCTTGCTCAGATTGCGTACGTGAATAAAGCGGCCATAATACATCCAACCGCTCAACTTCTCCCCCTTGAACCGTCGAGTAAAGCGGCGGGATACCCTTGGTAACTTCCTCAGCCGAACTGAAAAAAACCAGCCCAACCCCCAGCACAACCCCTATGACTGAAAGTAATCTCATTCAAACCTCAATGCTTCGACCGGTTCCATTCGCGCCGCTCGCCAAGCAGGCACAACGCCTGCAAGCGCACAGAATAAAAGCACCAATCCCGCCACTAAACTCACATCTTCCAGCGTGGTAAGTGCTGGCAATTGGCTTAACTGATACAGCTCCGGGGGCAATAAATCCAACTGCCACTCTCGCGAGAAAAACTGCAATACTTCATTCCGATAATGCAACACCCAGTAGGCCAAACCAATACCACAACCCGTACCAATAAAGCCTTGCACCAATCCCATCCACAGAAAAATCCCCATGATGCCCCCGCTGCCAAAGCCCAATGCCTTCATCAACCCGATCTCATGGGTCTTTTGAACCGTCAACGTAATCAAGGTATTGGTGATACTAAAAGCCGCCACCAGCGCGACAAACGCCAACAGGAAAAACATCATGTTTTTTTCTACCTGCAAGGCCGTGAAAATTTGTTGATGCGCCTCCATCCAGGTCTGTGGATAAATCGCATTTCCGAATGATCCCCGCAAGGTTTCTGCCACACTGGGTGCATCCATCGGATCGTTTAGCATCAGCTGCACCGATCCAACACCCTGCTTGATATCAAACAACGAACGCGCGGTGGAAAGCGAGGTGTAGACAAAGCCTTCATCAAATTCAAACATCCCCACGTGAAAAATCCCCGCCACTCGCAACTCCTCCGGCAATTGGATTTCATCGCTCGCCACCAATCCTTGCGGTGCCACCACACTCAGCCAATCCCCGGTATGCAATCCCATCCGCCGAGCCACGCCACTCCCAATCACGATTTCATCATAGTCCAATGAAAATTGCCCTTCAATCATTCGCTCGGGCACTAAACTCACATCACGCTCTCGCTCCGCATCCACCCCGCGCAAAATCGGCGTATGCACCCGATCATCCAGTTGCATCAAAACCAAGCCATCGATCAAAGGCGCAGCCCCTTCAACGCCTTCAAGCGCTTCAACTTCCGCACAAAGAGGTTCCCATGCCTCCACACGCCCGCTCGCGGGCAACAGGTTGACATGCGCATTAAACCCTAAAATTCGCTCCCGCCATACCTCATCAAATCCGGTCATAACGGAAAGCACAATAATCAGAACCGCTACACCCAAGGCAACACCCACCATTGAAATAACCGTTACCACCGAAACCAATGATCGTTTTGGCTTCAGATATTTCATAGCCATACTGAGTGAAAACGGCAACTTCATGCCCACCTCCAAAGCTCGCTCGAGCCGATTAAATATGTTCGACCAAATACTGTTGAACTGCATCGCGGTCGTTGGCAATCGAATCGCATCGAGTGGGCGCCCCGTCCAACGCATCCAATATAGGATGATGAACTGAGCGATCAATCGCCTGCTCCATCGTTTGCGTAAATTTTGCCGGATGCGCCGTGGCCAGACAAATGGTCGGCACCGAAGCTGGATGCTGTTCAGCCACCCATACGCCCACAGCTGTGTGCGGATCGAGCAAGTAATCGAACTGCTCTTCATACCGCTTTATTACCTCCAACGTCTCCGCTGTCGCACCCCGACCCGCAATAAAGAGCGGATCAACCACCCCGTTTTCATCAACGGAAATTTCCAACCGACCTTCCTGCGAAAACTGTTTCATCGCCGCACGCACCCGATCTCCATCTTGATCCATCTGATAGAAAAGATACCGCTCAAAATTACTCGCCACTTGAATATCCATCGACGGGCTGATCGTTGGCACGACCGTCGCTTTTCCATAGACCCCTGTACGGAAGAATCGAGTTAAAATATCATTCTCATTGGTCGCAAGAACCAACTGCTCGATCGGCAACCCCATCTGCTGCGCCAAATATCCCGCCAAGATATCCCCGAAATTTCCCGTCGGAACCGAAAAACGAACCGCCGCTGCCCCACTTCGCTTCTGCACATCAAACGTGGCATAAAAATAATAAACCATCTGCGCTAACACCCGAGCCCAATTAACCGAATTCACCGCCCCCAAGGAATGCATCTGCTTAAATGGCACATCAGCGAACGTCGTTTTCATGATCGACTGACAATCATCGAAGGTTCCTTCGACCGCCAGGTTAAAGACATTTTCATCCAGTACGCTGGTCATCTGCCGCTCCTGAATTGGACTCGTTCGCCCCGCCGGATGCATCACAAAAATATTGATATTCTTTTTTCCGCGAACCCCATGAATCGCCGCGCTGCCCGTATCCCCACTGGTGGCACCCAAAATATTCAGACAGCCACCCCGTTGCTCCAAAATATACGCAAACAAATTTCCTAGCAACTGCAACGCCACATCCTTGAAAGCCAACGTCGGCCCATGAAACAGTTCCAAAATATAGAGATCACCCACCGCCACGCTCGGCGCCACTTCAGGATGACGAAAAGAAGCATAACTTTTATCCACCAAGGTCCGTAGATCCGCATCAGGAATATCCGTCGCAAAAAGCCGAATCACCTCAAACGCCAACTCACTGTAACTTAACTCACGCCAAGCCGATAACCGATCACGCACATCCGGCAATCGCTCCGGTAATAGCAATCCGCCATCGGTCGCTAAACCCGTCATAACCGCATCCTGAAATGCGACCGAATCCATCTTTCCTCTTGTGCTTATGTATTTCATGTCTCTACCTTCAACAACTCCCTAAAGTGTGAGCGAAGCAATCGACCTCATAAAGAATAAAATTGCTTCGAACTCATGCTATATATAAAGTGCCCATTTTCTGAGGAGATCAGTGTGAAAAATGACATTCAGACCATTATCGATGCCTTGATTCCACTCTATGCGCAAAGCGAAGACGATTTACCCAATCAAGCACTCTGGAATCATCCAGATATCGAAAAAATCTACACCATCCAAAATCAGCTCATTGACCTGCTATTTCCTGGGCGAAGTATCGGCGACACGCAACCCCTCGATGCTTTTTTCAAAGAGCAACTCACTCAACTCATCCCCCCCCTGCAAACCGAAATTGAAAAAGCACTCCCCTTTCGCTGGAAAGCCGCCGCCGATCTGCATGAAAACCGCGTTCCGATACCCGACCTTCCTCTCGCAAGTGAGCACCTGCTCCACCAATTCATCCAAACACTACCCCATGTCCGAGAAATGCTCATCGCAGACATTCAGGCCGCCTACAATGGAGATCCCGCCGCACTCAGTTATGCAGAAGTAAAACTCGCTTATCCCGGTCTACTCGCCATTGCTGCCCATCGCCTAGCCCATGAACTCTATCAGCTCGACCTTCCCTTAATTCCGCGCATCATGAGCGAACGCATCCACTCACTCACCGGCATCGATATCCATCCCGGCGCCAGCATTGGTAGCGGCTTTTTCATCGACCACGGCACCGGCGTCGTGATTGGCGAAACCTCTCACATCGGTAACAACGTCAAGCTCTATCAAGGCGTGACCCTTGGAGCCAAAAGCTTTCCACTCGACAAACACGGACGCCCCATTAAACACATTCAACGTCATCCCACCGTAGAAGATCACGTCATCATTTATGCCAACAGCACCATCTTGGGAGGCGATACCATCCTCGGCGAACGAACCGTAGTAGCCGGTAACGTCTTTCTCATGGAAAGCACCCCACCCGACAGCTTTGTCACCCGCGCAGAAAGCGGGGTACAAATCCGAACACGCTCCCAAACAAAAAATCAGGATGGAATCTAATCGATTTGCTCAAAAAAGGGCTAGACTCCCCGCGATCAATTCCCTACATTCACCCCTCTTTTGCAAAGAAAACCCGTATATCGAGATGATTCGACGGGTAGAAAGACGGTAAACAATGCCAAAAATGAAAACCAAACGATGTGCCGCCAAGCGGTTCAGCAAAACCGGAACCGGTAAGCTGAAACGGAACCACATGGGCGGAAGCCATATACTTTCAAACAAAAACCGGAAGCGGAAGCGCAAGCTGCGTAGCACCGACATTGTCGATCATGCAGATATGAAGCGCATCACCCCCTTCATCTAAATTTCGGAGACAGATACCATGCCAAGAGCAACCAATGGACCGGCTTCGCGCCGCAGACGTAATAACCGCCTTAAACTCGCTAAAGGATTTAAAGGCTCTCGTAGTAAGCTTTTCCGCCAAGCAACGGAAGCCGTCGATCGCGCGCAAGCAATGGCGTATGTTCACCGTAAAGTCAAAAAGCGTAGCTTTCGTCAATTATGGATTGTGCGGATGAATGCCGCCTGTCGCTTAAACGGTGTTTCATATAGCCGCTTCATTGATGGCTGCAACAAAGCCGGCATTACCCTAAACCGTAAAGTCCTCTCCGAGATCGCTATTCACGATCCAGAAGGCTTTACAAAAGTGGTAGAGACCGCGAAAACGAAGATCGCATAACGATCCATCCTTGTTTTAACAAAAGCGTCCTGCCGGACGCTTTTTTTTTACCCATACCCAATATCCTTCTCGGGTTGGGAATTGCCCAAAACAACTTTGTATTCTGCTATCAATGGATTAAAGTCCTCACATGAAATCAATCATAAAGAAATTGGTCGATCGACAACCGATCACCGCCGATGAAGCCGCGGAAAGCATGAAACTCATCATGAGCGGAAAAGCCACACAAGCGCAGATGGGTGCGTTTATCATAGGATTACGCCTCACTGGAGAAACGCCCGAAATCATTGCAGCCTGCGCCGAAGTCATGCGCGCGCATGCCACTCCGATCCCCTGCAAAGATCCCAACGCGATTGATATTGTCGGAACCGGCGGAGACGGTGCACACACCTTTAATATTTCAACGACCGCCGCTTTCGTCATCGCCGGCGCAGGCGTCACCGTCGCCAAACATGGCTCTTATGGGGTCTCTAGCCGCTGCGGGAGTGCCAACGTCCTCGAACAACTCGGTATCAACCTCACCTACTCACCCGAGCAAATGGCGCGCTGTCTCGAAAAGATCGGTATCGCCTTTCTGTTTGCCCCCGCACTCCACCCCGCCATGAAGCACGTAGTCGGCCCCCGACGCGAGCTTGGCGTCTGGAGCCTCTTTAACATCCTAGGGCCCCTTTGTAACCCCGCCTCGGTTCGACGCGGGCTCACGGGTGTATTCAAACCCGAGCTGCTTCCGATCGTTGCCGAAGCTTCTCAGCACCTCAACGTCGTGCATCAACTTATCGTGCATGGATGTGATGGCTTGGATGAAATCACCACAACCGCACCCACAAAAATGATTGAAGTCAAAGAAACCATTCTTCAGTCACTTGAATTTCATCCCGCAGAGTGGGATCTCCCACTGGCAGATCCGAGTGAACTAACCGGCGGAGAACCCGAAGAGAATGCGGCAATCACACGCGCCATACTTGCCGGTGAGCTTCAAGGTGCCAAACGGGATATTGTGATGGTCAACGCCGCCTTCACGCTCTACACCGCCGGTGCGGTACCGACTCCTCGGGAAGGATTCGAGCTAGCTGGGGAATCCATCGACTCCGGCCAAGCTACACAAAAACTGACGGAGCTAGCCGCCTTATCTCAAGGCGAATAAACGATCAAGAATCGATCGAATTAAATCGGCGACCAAAGAAATGATCATAGAGATGCTTCTTGATCGGCTCTAAACCCTCTTCCAACTCCGCCGAGATCGCATAGATAGGCTCCCCAATCTCCCGCTCAAATACCGCCAATTTTTCATCCGCCTCAGGCGAATCCATCTTATTCGCCACGATTGCATACGGCGTGGTTGCCAACGCCTCACGGTGCAACGTTAACTCTTCTTTCAAATGCAGATAATCATCGAGTGGTTCCCGTCCATCACTGCCCGCCATATCGAGCACAAACAATAAAAAGCGCGCCCGTTCAATATGACGTAAGAAATGGTGACCTAAACCCACCCCTTCGTGAGCACCATCAATCAAACCCGGAATATCTGCGATCTTCAACCGGCCAAAATCTTCGTACTCAAGCGTTCCCACAATGGGATTGAGCGTCGTAAACGGATATGAAGCCACCTTCGGGTGCGCTTGCGTCAGTTTCGTCAGTAACGTCGATTTGCCCGCATTGGGATAGCCCACCAAGCCCACATCCGAAATCAACTTCAGCTCCAACCATAAAACCACTTCATCGCCCGACGTCCCTTCAGTAAACTGCCGAGGAGCGCGGTTGGTTGAGCTTTTAAAACGCGCATTCCCAATCCCGCCTTTACCGCCTTTGGCAACCATAAGCTCATCGCCCTCTTGAATCAATTCTCCGACCCACTCCCCCGTCTCCACATCACTCACCACGGTACCCGGTGCCACCTTCACGATACAATCATCACTATTGCGACCATGACAATTTGAACCCATGCCATGCTGCGCATGTTTCGCTTTACGATGCGGTTCATAATAAATCGGCAAAAGCGAATCCTCGTTTGCATCGCACCGCAGAATCACTGATCCGCCATGGCCCCCATCGCCCCCATCCGGACCCCCCTTCGGAATAAATTTCTCCCGCCGGAACGATACACAGCCATGGCCGCCATTGCCAGCACGCGCATAAAGCTTCACACGATCTCTAAATAAAGTTGGTTTCATAGTATACCTATATCGCCTACAGAAGGTAAAAGGCAAAATAAAAGGCGCCTGCTCGCACAGACGCCTGAAAATAGATCCATTTCAGCGTTAAGCCGAAACTTCTTCACGAATGTGAATTTTGCGCTGGCGCTTATCAAACTCCACCACACCATTCTTCAATGCGAAAAGGGTATAATCCTTGCCACATCCCACATTCACACCTGGATGAAAACGCGTACCCAACTGGCGCACCAAAATACTACCCGCCGTTACCTTCTCACCGCCAAAACGCTTCACGCCCCGACGCTGTGCATTACTATCGCGACCGTTGCTTGATGAACCCTGTCCCTTTTTATGTGCCATGACAAACCTCCCAATCGTTATGCCGTAATCGCGTCTACTTGAATCTTCGTCAATTCCTGACGATGACCAATCTTCCGACGGTACCCTTTACGACGTTTCTTTTTAAATGAATAAAGTTTCTTTCCACGAAGATGCTCAACCACAGATGCCGTTACCTTCGCACCCTCCACAACCGGTGTTCCCACGGTCAATGCGGTGCCGTCTGATACAGCCAATGCGGCAAATTCTAATGATGCGCCTGCATCCCCATCCAGCAATTCCACATCCAGCTGATCTCCCTGCTGAACCCGATACTGCTTTCCACCTGTCTCTATTACTGCGTATGCTTCCATCACAAAACCTCTAAACCAATGTTGTCGGACTTTTTTGTCCGTAAAAAACAAGACGCGGAATCTACGGAATCCCGCCCAAACCGTCAACCCCAAACCACGAACAATTAGGCCACCGCCTCTTCCGTTCTAAAAAGCCAACGCCACGGCATTGACACAGCCTCCCCTCAGTTCGTATAACCATCCACACCGATTGGGGGATTAGCTCAGCTGGGAGAGCGTTTGACTGGCAGTCAAAAGGTCGTCGGTTCGATCCCGATATCCTCCACCACTTTTTCCACCTCTATTACCAATGCCTGAACAGATAGGGCGCTGGATCAACATCAGCCCCAAATTCCACCTTCACCACATCCGTCGCATAGCCTGCCTTCATCGTTTCGGGGATCGAAAACATAAAGGTTTGCTCATCAAGGGTATAAGGAATCTCTTCTCCCGTTCGCAATAGGGTAACGCGCACCGGATTCCCTGGGCACTCCCTCAAAACAATAGGATTGGCTTCCGTGGCATGCTTTGCACGAGCATGGAAATACCAAACCCGATCTTTGAGCGTGACCGGCACATTGCACCGTTTTGGCCACAGACCGCCCCCATTGATCCCAAAAATAGACTCTTCGTTGGTCTCCATCCAGGTTTCCATCTCTCCAAATAAGCGCCAAACCTCATCCTGCAAGGTTCCATCGGGACGCGGTCCAATATTAGCCAACATGTTTCCGCCCATACAGCGCACCTTTGCCAACTCCATCAAAAACGCATCCGTGGGAATAATTTGTTCGCCCCGACCCAGTTGATAATGCCATGAGCCGCCTTGAATAATGGTGCATAGCTCCCACCACCAACCATTTTCAACGATGGGATCGATAAACTGAGGCTGCGCCATCTGATACCCTTCCGGCGTTGCATGATCTCCACTGCCTTGCCCTCGATTACTACAAATAATACCCGGCTTCCATGCCTGGATTTTTTCAACCGTCGTTCCATGCCCCCCATCGCCCCACCAGATATCAGGCTGATATTTTGTAATTAATTCTTCGACCTGTTTTTCGTTAAACTCCTTATACGCGGCCCAGCGTGTGGAAGGTCGCTTCGGTAAATGCTTCACCCGCTCCCCTTTGTAATTCACGATCACATCGCTCTGCAGCGAAAAATTCATGTAGTCGCGATCAAAATACCAATCCATACCCGAATAATAGAACCCCACCTTGAGCCCATGTTTGCGGCATGCCTTCACATAGGGCTCAACTAAATCTCTTCCGTTCAACGATTGGCGGACCCCCATCAGCGCCCAATCTGAATCCCACAAAGCATATCCATCATGGTGCTTCGTGGTGAGTACCGCATACCTGAACCCTGCCCGACTCGCGCCCTCCATCCAGCGATCAGGATCATATTCCGTTGGATTAAAGGTTTCAGCGGCAGCCCACATTTTTTCCTGTGGATAATAAACGCCTTTATTCTCCCGCTCCTGCGTCCACCGACCTGACCAAGCCTCACCTGAAGGTTCGAACTCACTCACAATCCCCCAATGCATGAAAAGCCCAAGCCCGGCCTCTGGCCACCATTGCGCATCCGGATGCGTTGTACGCTCACGAAGCACCTGTAATTTACGATTTTTAGACTGATTCCACATCGGCCAGGTGTAATATTTTTTGCCATCCCGAATCTCAATTTCCGGAATAATTTGCTCACCCGTATCCTGATCGAAATACGCATTCGCACCCCCATCGACCGCTTGCTGATCCGGAGCCTTCCCTTCCACCTCGAGCAACGGCAACAGCAAAGCCCCACATCCAATCCATAACAGCCACTTTAAAACAGATACTTTCATACGACCCTCCAATACCCAAAATCACGATATGTATCTAACGACATCTCACCTTTTTCAAGAGCAAAACGTTAATTGAAGCTTCGGCTAACCAGAACGTAAAATGTCCACGATGTTAGGATTCGCCGAAAATTGCCCACCTAAATCGGCAGAAGATCCATCGACCCAATCCGTGCGGTTCTGAACCTGAATCAACGCCTGTGAGTAATTACAGTGACTGAAGAAAAGCAATAAGTGCACCCCGTAACCAATGCGCCAACCCCACAAGGCGACCGCTGGAAAATCACCCTGCCCACCAATATTCTCCATCCAACATCTTCAGCTCAAGCGTATCTGCGAAAGCAGAAAACGACCCGCTGATTAATCCCATCAAACACACGGTAAAAAACTTCTTCATTTTCATTTCCTCTCTCTAATCAAATACTTCTTTTTCATAATCCAACGGATTCACCCAGCCCGTCTGCTCGGCCGTGAATTCTCCCACCATACATCGTTCATAAAAATTCTATCCATGTTCAACCGAATAGCCATACGTCTCAAAAACCGCGCTCTGCCCTAGCACCCGCGGATCGCTTTGCTCTCGCAGTATCTTCAACATCCGAATAAAACGAGTGGTATAATTCGTCATACTATAATGATTTGAAACCGCTGTATAATCCCCTGAACTTAAATTTAATGTGTGAGCATCCCACTAAAAGGACCTAAAATAGGTATCTTAATCTTCCGAAGAAGAATCCATAAATCTCATATCTGAGACATATTCATTTTGGTTAAAAACACTTATATCTTCAACGAGCTCACCATCAATCATAACGTTATCAAAGATGAAACCCCTAAGAGGAGCTGCCTCCGTACCCCATAACGTTTCGGGATCACCCATAATAGAATACGCCGTAATATCGATATTCTGAAATAAAATATTTCGAATCTCACCCGCACCCCGCGCCTGCTCATAATCCGGATGCTTCTGCCAAGGCGCCGCACTCAAAATACCAAAGGATGAACGTGTAGGGCGCGGATCCGTAACCCGAATATTTCGAAAAATAATATTTTCACCCCCTGCCTTGTGACCCGCTCCTCGTAAATTAAAGACACGACCCCCTTTATGGGTATTAAAAATAGAGCGGTTATAAATCACATCACAATCTTCAACGATAATTTTACGCTCTGTTAATGATTTATGCATATTGCCAATAGGAGTTAGCACAAAGGCAGAACCATTTGCATCGGTCCAGAAAACCACTCGGCGAATCCCCAGCCCATTCACATACACACAATCATCCTGCGTTCGAATAAAACAGTCTTCAATGAGCGTGTTTCCAAAGGGATTAATCCCATCACCATTACGACGCCATGTAAAAATCTTGACCCAACAAACTTCGTTAGGCTGCTCAGGTTGATACTGATTGATCAACATCAACGAGTGCATCGCCGAATCCGTCAACGTAATCCCTTCAACCGTGGTATTACGCGCCCCATGAATATCAATCGGTTTATACTTCCAATAATCTGGCGATGGGGGCGTATCGCAGTCTGGATGAGGGTATCTTTCGCCAGAAAGGGTTCCATGCCCAAAAATTCGAATATGATGCCCATCATTACTCATCTTCTCATTGTTCATGGTTCCATGAACAATCGCATCCCCCGGAATATAATAACTTTTCTCCGCATGGACGCGAAAACAACGCCCTATCTCATGCACCCCCGGCAAAAAATAGAGAACCTCCCAATCCCCCTCGGTCGGCGGAACCTGGCCCGGCTCAACGCAAAATACGCGGGGGTCATCCGTAGACGGTTTATCCTCGATAAACGGATTGGCAAAAATAGTCAGGGTATGTATCGGAGGGCCCTGATAGAATGATTTGTCATCCCATCCCTTCATATCAATGCGACCGGTATCTTGCTGATCCATCTGACCATCAATATCCACCGTAAAAAGCGCCGGATGATCGAGAGAGACATACGCTTTTCCATCAATCACTTTGCATCTATTCACAGAATGGCTGGGTCGAGCCACCGCACGGGTAATCGGTTCTCCATTAACCTTTGAAATCTCAATCTCAACCCGATTATGGCTGGCCATTTCAAAGTTTATGTAGGTATTACTCCATTTATCCAAACGCCAATAATACGCATTTGCTGTCACTCCATTTGTCACTCCATCAGACTTACAAGTAGTTACAAATGCAAATGCATCTATCCATTTATTCGACCCTTGTATTCTAACTTTAAAACTATAATGCGGGGAGGGTTCCAAACCGGGCACCGGCGGATATACATGCACCCCTTCGCTTGCTTCAGAAAAAGCGAAAACAGCCACCCCTATCAATAGGAACAGGCTAACTCGTTTACTTAATTTCATCGCTAATCACCACCTTCTCACCTCGATCTAAACCGGCCCGCAACGTATACGATCCTTTTTCGTAAACCGGTGCGCGAAATCGGTTCCCCTTGACCCGATAACAATACACCAACTCACCCGTCGTATCATTCGTTAACTCAACGACCGCATTCTCCACCGGCAACGTCACTTCCTTCAAATAAGCGATCGGCTCACGCCCCTCATTCTCCGCCACCTCAAACGTAATCGGCCAACCCACATATTGTTCCGAATCCCCTTTTTCCACATCCGCAAATCGAGGCCAACACTCAAACACCGTCTCCCCGCTCGCCTTCCGAAAACGAACAATTCCATATCCGTCTCCCCGCTCAGCCCGCACACTTCGATCTCGCGGATTCGCATACGCAAGCATCGTAATCTTATTGCCCAGCCCATCTTCATAATCACCCACCCACGGTAACGGGCTCTCTACCGGCTCGCCCCCACCCGCTTGCTCAGACTCCGGATGCCACCAACGCCCATACACCGTATTCACAATCGCTGGCGACGTAAACGCATACGGGCCATCCCGAAAGGCATCCACGCCATGCTTCACCGAAACCGCCAAATGTTGATCTCCACACAAATGCGTAGCCCGCGCACGACGTAACGCACGAACCGCTTCATTACGCCCCGTCTGCGGCCATCCATTACAATCCAAATCAGCCAACAACCGCTTCGGATTCTTATTTCCATGAATATGCACCGCTCCACAAAAAGCGGTCTGCGATAACGCCACTTTCATCTCCGCACCCCGCCAATCCCGCGCCCATGCATCCAGAAACGCCATCTGACGCGCCCCCAACAACGAGAGCCCCGGCAGGTCCACCGCCCCCCGATCATATACCGGATTATTAATATGATCGGGCCGCGGTCCCATCTGAGGAATCGTATTCATCGGCGCCGACTTAAATTTCCGATCCTCAAGAATAGCAAAACTAATGCCCCCCACATTCAAATCCGTATAGTACACCCGAATTCCCTGCTTCACAGGCGTTGCATCAAACGGATCTGGCAAATTCCAGCACTGCTGCCGCTCCACCATATTCACAAACGAAGCCGGGAACATATACCCCCCATCCGCCGCACCCGAAAGACCCGCCGAAACCGCACCACTCTCGCCCCACAAATTGCCATGCCCAATATCATGGTCATCCGTAATACAAATCGTCGGACGATCCTTCATCACCTCCGCAAACTGCACCCCAAATTGCAACCAGCCATACGTTGCCTCATCGTGCGTATAATTCTGATCCCCCCCGAAAAACAGCAAATCCGGATCGTGATGTTTCAACGCCGCCACCGATGCCAACCGCGTATCAAACTCATCATCTCTCGGTGAATTGCACGACAGTACCCCCACCACAATTTCATCCTGATCAATCGGATCTTTTCGAATCAGCCCCTCAAACGAGGAAAGATCACCCAACCGCAAACGATACGGAACATCCGTTGTATTATCCCACCCTTCCAAACGAAAATGCACCGACCAACCCGGATACTCAACCGGCAACGTCTCTACCGCCTTCCACGCACCCGCCTCCATAACCTCAAGCGTCACCATCTTCGGTTCATCTGGTAACAAAGGAAAACACTGACCCGTAATTTTCAACACCCCATGATCATGCGTATAGAGCGCAAATGCCATCGCATCTTTCCGATCGAGCGAAGTAAACCACTTAACCGCCAGCTTTTCATACCGCTGCCACGTATTCGTAAAACTCTTGTCCCACCACTCGCCAACCGCACTATTATCCGACCCCTTTGCCCATTGAGTCGCTTCACCAAACGGATAGGGCTCCGTATAATTCACCGCGGCATCACACACGCACACCGCCATACCAACCATAAAACCAACCCCTATCTGCTTCATTCTAATCCCCTTTAAATCGAATAAATAAAACGCCATTGGGTTGCAACGTCACCATCGACCCAAAAGAAATATCAGCACCACCCCAAACATCCGCAAGAGGATACGACGCGCGCACCAAACCCAACCGAAACAAAACCACCCACAAAGAAACCGGCTCATCAAGACGATTAAAAACGCCAACCGATCACCGGCCTGCATACCGATGCCATTAAACTCGTGGCCGAAGTAATTGAATCCAAGGTTAAGCCCTCCCAACCCTGGGGGACCCTTGCTCAAAATGCCTTCGGCAAACCTTCCACCCCCAAAACGCATGGCCACATTCAGCAGGCCATCCTCGCTATGGGTCGTCAAGATATCGATCCGCTGGGACTTGTGCCCCCGCAAGATGTCGAAATCTTGGAAGCCAGCAGCGACCACCTGGTTGTAAAGACCAACCGCTATACCTATCCCGTAGGTTCAGAGATGGCGTTTCAGCTAAACTACAGCGCCCTGCTCCGAGCCATGACTTCGCCCTTTATTTCCAAGATATGGAAAAACCTTACAGCCACCATGCAACCCTTGTTTTCACTCTCGACATCCGCCCTTGCCCCCGTCTTTGAGGAAAAGCCATAGCGAGAAGGAGCCCGTCTTCTGGGGCACGCCGAAAAAAATGAAATCGGGGGGTTAACTCAGGGGAGAACGGAGAGCAAACGGAGAATTTCGGGATAAATCCGGATCAAAGATCTGATATCAGGGGGTTAGAGAATCACATGGGGGCGGGAATCCGGCACCTTGATTTTCAGGTTGTCCACGCAACGCATTCGAGCAGGTGCGGTTATGCACCATCGCTCAAAGGGAAAATAAAAACGACGAACTCGCAATGAGTTCGCCGCAAGAAAGTATGGTCGGGGTGACTGGATTCGAACCAGCGACTTCTTCGTCCCGAACGAAGCGCTCTACCAGGCTGAGCCACACCCCGACCTTCAAAGGGGAGAAAAAAATGAAAGATTCATCTACGCTTGGCAAGCGACAATCTCTAGGAATACTGCCCCAACGGATGCGCTCGGTCATACACCTCTTTCAACCGCTCAATCGAAATATGCGTATAAATTTGCGTCGTCGATAAAGAAGCATGACCCAATAACTCTTGGACCACCCGCAACTCCGCCCCCTCATTGAGCATATGCGTTGCAAAGCTATGCCGTAAACTATGGGGCGTCAGTTCAGGGTTCAACCCACACGCCACCACATATTTTTTCATCATCCGCTCCACCGAACGCACCGAAAGAGCCCCACCCTTTCGGTTTAAAAAAAGCGGGCAAGGATCCACCGGCTCCCATGAATGCAAAAGCCGCACATCATCCCGTACCCTCATCGCTTCTCGCAATGCTTTAATCGCAAAGCTCCCCAACGGACACAACCGCTCTTTCTTGCCTTTTCCACGCACTCGCGCCGAGCCACCGATTAAATCCAACTGCGACTCCGTTAGCTCCACCAACTCATTCACCCGCATGCCCGTGCTATACAACAACTCCAGAATCGCCCGATCTCTCATGCCCGCATAGCCCTTCCATGCTTTTCGAGCCGGTGTATCTAGCTCCCCTATTTCACTCATCTGAACCGGGGCTTCCAATAAACGAACCGCCTCATCCGCGCTCAACACCTTCGGCAAATTTCTTCCTTTTCGGGGCGAACTCAATCCGTTGAACGGATTTTTATCAACCCGATTAGAGCGAACCAAAAAATGATAAAACGATCGCATCGCCGAAAGCTTTCGAGCGGTGGTCGTAGGCGCCATATCCATTTTCTGAAAATGGATCAAATAGGCACGCGCATCATACCGATCCACCTCCACCCACGCAAAAGGCGCCCGTGCATCAGCCCCCCACTTCTTCTCACAAAACTGACGGATATCGATTAGATAATTCTGAATCGTGTGCGTAGACGCATCTTTCTCGCCTTCTAGATAGCGCACAAATTCAGAAAGAGCCGCATCATCCATCTAGGCATCACTCTCCGTTTTTTTCGCTTTTGGTTTTCGGGGAGCGGGGAGCCCTAATTCCTCCTGCCGTGCTGCATAGGTCGGTAACTGATCCGCATAGCGCGCCGCCATCTTTTTCAACGCCACCAACTGCCGCTCGCTCAATGCTCCCTTGCTCTTAAACTGGCTCGCCAACGAATCATAGAACGAGCGATCATTATACTCCCGCTTACCCCGCTTCGTAGGCTCCGCCCACTCCGCAATCTGCTCCATCATCTCCAACACCGGAGCCGTCGTAGGATCAGCATTAGCCGCCGCCTGCTCACCCAACTTTAATGCCGCTTTAATCGCTTCAAAATTCTCAATCTGATCGGCATATTTTCCCACCAACGAATCCAAAAACGCCACCTGCCGATCACTCAATCGTTTGCCCATCGTCACCTGCTCACCCAATGACTGCACAAACTTGCTATCATCATACACTCGTTTACCCGCCTGCGTGGGCTCTTCAAACGTGATCCCCTGTAATAAAGCCAACTTACGCGGCGTATCTTCCCGCACCGCTTCCGGCTCCGTTAACTCCAACTCAGCAACAAACGATTCCGGAATCTGGTGATAGTAGCGACAGCACATTTTAAAGAGCATCTCTCCCTGCCGCTTCGAAAGCAACTCACCCGCTTCCGTCGTCTCTTTCACATCCGTAAACGTCTTATGATCATCATACGTTCGCTTCGCGGTTTTCACTGGCTCCGCCCATGATTGAACATGCGAAAGCGCCTCCAAACAACGCGCCACCCATGCCACATCCGCCGTCTCCCGCGCATGATCAATCCACTCCAGCAACGAAGGATAAAACGCCTCCATCATCTGCGTCCACTCCACCTTACCGTCTTCCACTTCATCCAGCCGATCTTCCATATCCGCCGTAAAGCTCACCTCAAACAGATCCTTTTTATTTCCGCTCTTCAGTTTCTGTTCCGTTCGTTGCACCAAACCAATCAACTCCCGACCCAACGTCGTCGGCACCAAAGAACGCTTTACCTTTTCAACATACTCACGCTCATCCAACTTCGACATAATCGCCGCATACGTACTCGGACGACCCACGCCATTCTCCTCCAACGCTTTAATCAACGCCGCCTCCGAATAACGTGCCACCGGCTTGGTCTCTTTCTGCTCCGTCAACCAATCCACCACATCCAATACTTCCGCTGTCTCCAACGGAGGAAGTTGCCCCTCTTCCTCCGCCTCATCCCCCTGTTTCGGACGATCCGCCGCCGCCTCCATACCGCTCACCTTCATATAACCCGGAAAAAGAATATCCGAACAAGTCGCCCGAAAGAGATACACATTTTTCTCTCCCGCCGTCGCCTCAACCGTTCGACGCGCAATCCGTGCCGGCACCATCTGGCTCGAAACAAACCGATTCCAAATCAACGCATACAACTTTTGCTCAGCCGGCTCCAGCTTCACCCCTTCCGCCCCCGGGCGCACCGCCACATCGGTCGGGCGAATGGCTTCATGCGCCTCCTGTGCCGCCGCCCCTTTACGACTATACACATTCGGTTTTTCCGGGATATACTCTTTCCCATAGGTCGATTCAATAAACGCCCGAGCCTCGGACTGCGCACTTTTTGCAATATTAAATGAATCCGTTCGCATATAGGTGATCAGCCCACTCTCATACAACTTTTGAGCCAATCCCATCGTCCGCGCCGGCGCAAAACTCAACGCCCCCGAAGCCGACTGCTGCAATGTACTCGTTATAAAAGGAGGTCGCGCCTTACGCGTCACCTCTTTGGTCGCAATATCTGAAACCCGCAACGCCTCTTTTTCCAGTTCCGCCTGAATCGTTGCCAACTGCTCCGCACTCTTGACCGCCCCCGGTAATAATTTTCGATCCTTGGTGCCAACTGGCTCATCATTAATCCGCGCTAACTTTAATAAGAAGGGATCCAACGGCGCCTGCTGTTTTCGCACCTCAGCCCCCACCGTAAAATAGGTCGCCGGCGTAAAGCCCTCAATCTCCAACTCCCGCTCCACAACCAAGCGCAACGCAACCGTCTGAACACGCCCCACACTATTCGCCCCTCGAATCTGTCGACGCACCACCGGTGAACCCTGAAACCCCACCAACCGATCCAACACCCGACGCGCCTGCTGGGCATTCACCCGATCCATATCAATTTTTTGCGGCGTATCAAATGCCGCCAGAATCGCTGTTTTTGTAATCTCATTATACGTCACCCGATAAAAATGATCTTCCTGAACCGTCTTCTTCAATGCTTCAAACAGATGCCATGCAATCGCCTCACCCTCCCGGTCGGGATCGGGCGCCAGATAGACGTTTTCGCATGATTTCGCCACCTCTTTGAGCTCCTTCAAAATTTTCTTACCTCGCGTTGTCTCCGTATATTCCGGTTCAAATCCCTTCTCAGGATCTACGCCCAATTTTTTAGGCGGCAAATCCCGAACATGACCCACCGAAGCCATCACCACATACGACGAACCCAAAAACGAATTAATCTTCTTCGCCTTGGCCGGCGACTCTACAATAACCAAACTCTTACTCATTCGTGCTCTCCACTTTGTTAACACGTCGAACATCGGTTGCCAGCTCAATGACTCCGCCCGGCAACGTACGCACAATACGCTTCATTTCTAAACTTAATAAAATTCCACTCAAAACCGGACTCGCAATCGCACACGCCCGTCCCAACTCATCCACCTGCAAAGGCCCCACCCACAACTGCTCCACAATCCGACGCTCCTCCACGCCCAACACCACCTCCGGCCGCACCGACACCTCCGCCTCCGGCGCCGAAAGATCCGGCATCTCAAATTCAAACTCAGCCAACACATCTTCGATCGACTCAACCAAACGCGCCCCATTCTTCAAAAGAAAATGAGGCCCCCGAGCCCCCGGCAGATCCACCCGCCCCGGCACCGCCAACACCGAACGCCCTTGCTCCATCGCCGCATCCGCCGTATGCATCGAGCCCCCCTTCTGCTCCGACTCAACCACCAACGTGCCCAAACTCAATCCACTCACAATCCGATTCCGATACGGAAACGTCTGTCGATCCGCCACACGCCCCAACGGATACTCACTCATCACCGCACCCGAACGAGCAATTTCCTCCGCCAACACCTCATTTTCTACCGGATATAAACAATCCAACGCACTTCCCAAAACCGCAATCGTACGCCCCCCCGCTTTCAACGCCCCGCGATGAGCCGCCGTATCAATGCCACGCGCCAATCCGCTTACCACCGTTAACCCGCACTGAGCCGCCTGATAACTCAATCGATCCGCCGTCGATAACCCATACGGAGAAGCGGAACGAGATCCCACCACCGCCAACGCACGAGCATCCTCAACTCGCAACGAACCCTTCACATATAAAACCAAAGGCGGATTATGAATAGACGATAAACCCGAAGGATATTCCGCATCCAACGGCGTAATCAACCGAATCCCCTGCGCCAACGCCCGAGTCTCCTCCTGCTCCGGCTCCGCCACATCCCGATCCCGTAAAATCGCCTGCGCCGTTTTTTCACCAATCCCCTGAACCGAACAAAGATCTTCCTCAGAAGCCGTCCAAATCGCCTGTGGAGAACCCAATGCAACAATCAACCGCCGCACACCTACCGGACCCAGCCCCGCCATCTGATTCAACGCAATATAGGCCAGCCGCTCTTGCATCAACCCAGCGAATCCCACGTCGCTTCAAGCACTTCCTCAGACAAGGCATGCCCAACCGAAACCGTACCAATAGCAGATGCCAAAACAAATTGAGGGACCCCTTCCACCGTTTTTTTATCAACACGCATGGCCTCCCGTAAAGACGCCCAATTCAGCTCCGACGCCCGCACCGGCAACCCCAACCTCACCAACAACGCCTCAATTCGATCCGCCTCTTCCGAAGCCATTCCACACGCCGCAACCGACAAACGCGCCGCATACACCATGCCCACCGAAATCGCCTCACCATGAATATACGTACCCCCATACCCAGCTCGATTCTCAATCGCATGACCCAACGTATGCCCAAAATTCAAGATCGCCCGCAGACCGCCCTCACGCTCATCCGCCGCCACCACCTCCGCCTTAATCTCACAACAGCGCCCCACCACGTCAGCCAACAAAGCGCGATCACCCGTCGGATGCAATGCCTCCACCTGCATCTCAACACGCTCAAAGAAAGCCCGGTCCCGAATAATGCCATACTTCACCACTTCGGCCATACCCGCTCGAAACTCCCGCTCCGGCAACGTATGCAACGTCTTAAGATCAATCCATACCAACGACGGCTGATGAAAGGCCCCCACCAAATTTTTTCCCTCAACCACATTAATGCCCGTTTTTCCGCCCACCGAACTATCAACCATCGCCAGCAACGAAGTCGGAACCTGAACAAACGGAATCCCCCGCAAAAAAGAGGCCGCCGCATAGCCAGCCAAATCGCCCACCACGCCGCCGCCCAACGCCACTATAAATCCATGCCGGTCCAATCCCGCCGCCAACGCTGCACTATACAACATAACCAACTGCTCACTTGATTTCGAAGGTTCACCCGCCGGAACCATCACCAAAGTCGGCAAAAAATGAGCCGCCCGCAAAGACGCAACCACCTCATCTCCATACAGCATACCCGTATGCTCATCTGCAATCACCAAGCACGCTCCAGATAAGCCCGCATTCAAGATAAATGAGCCCAATTCAGACTGTATATCCGAACCAATTTGAATCGGATAAGACCGGTCCCCAAGATTCACATGAACGTCGTATAACATGGCTCGAGTGTGTAGCCCCTCACACCATCACGAGTCAATAAGAATCCTCTCCAAAAAATTGATTATTTATATTATTTTTTTTATAAATATTAAGATTGTAAAAAAGTTAATATGAATTTATCTCTATATGAAACCTAACCCAAGAAAGGAGTAAGACGATGGAAATATATTACGTAACAACTCAACCGGACACACAAGGAGCTCACGAAGTGCATACCTCGACTTGCTCCTTGCTTCCCGTAGAAGGTCGCCGCTATCTCGGCACCTTCCCAGAGGCAACAAAAGCCGTCTTTGCCGGACGGCACTACTGCAATATCGTGCATGGTTGCGCAACCTGTTGCGCTCTTACCCCTCACGCAAATTGAAATAGCTCCGCGTGGAGGAGTCCCTCCTCCACGCATGCCTCCATAAGATAAAGCGATCCACACACCACCACCATACGGCCGGCCTCCTCCTGCGCCCAAGCCGAAGCTTCCTGCCAAGCCGCTTTCAACGAACACGCCTTCGCACTCAAACCACCCATGCCAGCCCGTAACGCTGCCTCCTCGGCAGCCAACCCCCGCCGACACAGCAACGAAACCGCCCAAGCCCGTTGCGCATAGGTGTGCCATGTTCGCACATAACCCGCCACATCTTTATCCTCCAGAAAACCTACAATAAAACTAATCTCACGATCCGGGAAACACGCTTTCAGATTCTCCGCTAAAACCGCTCCCCCCTGCGGATTATGTGAACCATCCAGCCAAATAGACGGATCCCTCGAAACCTCCATCAGCCGACCTGGCCAACGAACCTGTTCCAACCCCTCCACGAACGCTAATTCAATCGAAAGTATTTCGGAAAGCACCTCAAGCACCGTCACCGCCACCGCCACATTTTCACGTTGAGCCGCCCCCAACAACGGCAATTCAAACGCCGACAAACTACGCTCCTGTGTCTCGACCTTTACTCGCTGTGGACCCGCCAACAAACGAACCCCCACCGATTCATCGCTATACCGAATCGGTTCACCCCTTTTCTCCAATACAGCACGAACACACGCCTCCTGCGGTGCACTAATCACCGGACGACCCGATTTAATAATGCCCGCCTTCTCAACCGCTATCGCCTCCAGCGTATCGCCCAAAAACTCAGTATGATCCATCCCAATTTTCGTGATCACCGAACAAAGCGGATACACCACATTAGTCGCATCCCAACGCCCCCCCATACCCGTTTCAATAATCGCCACATCCACCTGCTCATCCGCAAAAAACTGCAACGCAATGAGCGTTGAAATCTCAAAAAAGGTAGCGCGCCGTAGACCTCGCTCTTCACAAGCCGCATCCGCCTCCGCCTCTAAAGCCAAAATATAGCGATTCAATTTCTTCTCCGAAATCGAAATCCCATTAACCCGAAAACGCTCCTGAAACGAAATTAAATGCGGCGACGTATACAAACCCGTTTTTAACCCCGAAGCACGCAAGACCGATTCGATCATCGCACAGACCGAACCCTTTCCATTGGTTCCCGCCACATGCACAATAGCAAGAGAACGCTCCGGATGATCCAGCGCCTCCACCAACGCTTCCATCACCTCTAAACCCGGTTGAATCCCATCAGCAGTCCGCCGATAGAGTTGTTCCACTGCGTTCATGGCCGTGCATCACAAAGATAGTCCAATACCGAAACCATCCGTTCTCGCATTTGATTACGAGATATAACCATATCAATCAAACCATGATCTTGTAGAAACTCCGCACGCTGAAACCCCTCTGGCAAATCCTGTTGCGTCGTCTCTTTAATCACCCGCGGACCCGCAAAGCCAATCAACGCCTCCGGCTCCGCCACAATCAAATCCCCCAGCGTAGCAAAACTCGCCATCACACCCGCCATCGTCGGATGCGTAAGAATCGGAATATACGCCAAGCCTGCCTCCGCATGGCGCGCTAATGCTGCACTCGTCTTCGCCATCTGCATGAGGCTCAAAAGCCCCTCATACATCCGCGCGCCCCCAGAAGCACACACTAACAATACCGGTCGTTGCTCCGCCGTACACCGCTCAATCAAATACGTAATGCGCTCGCCAACCACACTTCCCATACTCGCGCCCAAAAATGAAAAATCCATGACTCCTAAACCAATAGCACGTCCCGCCAACATGCATCCACCCACCGTAACCGCATCGCTATGACCCGACTTCTTCTGGTTCGCCTCCAACTTATCCACATACGATTGGCGCCCCGTGAAACCCAACGTATCGACCGATGCAATCGACCCCGCCCACTCCTCAAAAGAACCCTCATCAGAAAGCAACTGAATCCGTTTATCCCGCGGCAGATTAAAATGATGACCACACTTCGTACAGACCTCTAAATTGGCACTGATCTCTTCTTTGTAAACAATCTCGCCACACGAAGGACACTTCACCCAAAGCCCATCTGGCACATCCCGTTTCTTTACCTGAATCGTCGTGTAGTTCTGTTTTTTTCCAAATAGAGCCATCTTCTCATCCTTCCTCAACCACGAGCCACACTCACAACATAAATCGCTTTCGCTCCTGCACCGCGCAGCGTCTTCGCAAACGCATACACCGTCGCACCCGTGGTAATAACATCATCCACCACCAACAACGATTTTCCTTTCACCGAATCTCGCCGCACAACTTCGAATGCAGCTGAAACGTTACTCATCCGTTCCGCAGCTGTCAAATGTGTTTGCGTAGGGGTCGCCTTCACCTGTTTCGCCCATGACCCCGCATAAGCAACCTGCAACCGCTTCGCTAGCGCACGCGCAAGCAACGCCGATTGATTGTATCCCCGCCTTCTTCGACGCGCTATATGCAACGGAATCGGAACCACCGCATCATAGTGCACATCCGAAAATTCAGCCTCAATCAGCCGATATAAAATCTCCACCAAATCCGGAATCAGCCAAAATCCCCACCGATACTTCAGCTCCTGAATCACCTCCGTCATCACCCCACTATACCGAACAGCGGAGCGAGCCCGATCATACGCCCTCGTTCGATCTGCACAGAAATAACAACTATACGCATGCTCCACCGCACCCACAACCGTATCCCCACAGCGATCACAATACGGCAGCTCCACCCGCCTCACCAAGCTCCAGCAATTCCAACATAAAAACCGCAAAGCCCGCGGACGCTCCATCCCACAGCCCAAACAACTCCGCGGATAAAACCACTGAAGCAACGGCAACAACACCGTTAATCCACCACCAACGGATCAAGGACAATTCGATTGGGCTGCAAAACAGGCAACACCGACGCCTGTATATAATACGCAAGCCCCTCGATACCCACCCACCGATCCATCAACGTTTCAAGTTGTTCCACCCGACCCCGCACCAGACACAACACCTCTTCATCCGCCGAGACCAACCGATATAAACCCGGATTCGCCCGCTCCAATCGACCCACATACGTCTGCTCCAAGCCCTGATTCTTTTGCGTATTCAACTCCAACGGCAGCACCGATAAAACAGCTTCCACCTCCTCATAAGCAACCGCCTCCGAAGCCATCCTTCCCGGCTCTTCCACCAGTTCACCCACCTCCGGCAGCACCGCTTCCGTATAATCAGCATAAATCCACACCCGACTCCCCGCGGGAGGAACGACCTTCACCCACGCATGAAAACGATCCAACTCTTCCAGCTTCGTCCCCCCTTCAACCACCGTTAACACCGCATAGTTTCGATTTGGACCTGATCGCACATTCAACCGACTGGGGATCACCACTCCATTCGTTAAATACGATTCAGAAACCCACGCATCCACATAATCCGGCGCCTCCACCGCCACCCAACCATTCGTTCGCCCCAGCACCCTGAAAACATCGCCCCGCATCGCCCGATCCAACACCTCCGCCTCCAACGAAGGCGCCGCACGCAAGCTAACGCGATCTCCCATCACCCGCACATCCGCTACAACAAACGCACCCGCAACCATCCATAAACCCACGATACACATCCATCTTTTCATTCTACAGACTCCCTCTTACCACATCCAAATAGGTTCCATGCATTCTGCATGCTCAACTGCGCCACCGCCGCCACCGAGCAACCCCGCAACTCCGCCAACTTCGCACCGGTATGCACTACCAAGGCGGGCTCATTTTCCTTACCCCGCTCCGGAACCGGCGCCAAATACGGCGCATCCGTCTCAACCAACAATCGATCATCCGGAACATAGGCAACCACCTCACGCAATGCATCCGCATTCGCAAACGTAACAATCCCACTGAAGCTAATCATAAATCCCACATCCAACAACCGCCGCGCACACGCCCGATCCAACGTAAAGCAGTGCAACACACCTGGATATTCACGCCGCCGGCCCGCATAGTCCCCCAACATCGCAAGCGTATCCTCATCCGCCGCCCGCGAATGCACAATCACCGGCTTCTCATAGCGAACCGCCAACTCCAAATTCAGCCCGAACAACGCCTGCTGCGCTTTCTTATTATCCTGTTGATGAAAATAATCAAGCCCCGTCTCACCCACCGCCCGCACCAACGGATCCGCCACTTGCACCTCCAACGCCGACGCATCATACGCCACATCCGCCAAATCGCGATCATACCCCGCACTCGCAAAAATCAGCCCCTCATACGCCGCAGCCAACCTTCGCGACAACGCATTCGCCTCCGGTGAACCCCCCACCGAAAGCAACCGATTCACCTGCGCTGATGCCGCTTTTTCCAGCAACGTCTCCAGCCGCTCCTGCGCCACAAATCGATCAAAATGAACATGACTATCGAACCACATAGCACCCATAAAACGAAACCTAGCCCACCTGTGCGAGATTTAAAGCCCAAGAACTCACGATTTCGGCGAACACTTTTAACGAATAAACCCTTGAAGCCCCGCCCCAACCTCGGCATATTTCGCGCCTTATTAGTGCACATCGCGCTTTTTCAACGAGGTAGAAAAATGGCTAGAGAATATAAACTCAACGAAGTACGTAATTTTGGTATCATGGCACACATCGATACCGGTAAAACAACCGTTTCAGAACGGATCCTCTACTATACAGGTCGTTCACACAAAATCGGCGAAGTGCACGACGGCGCCGCCACCATGGACTGGATGGAACAAGAACAAGAACGCGGCATCACCATCACCTCCGCCGCCACCACCTGCGTCTGGAAAGACCACATGCTCTCCTTGATTGACACCCCCGGCCACGTGGACTTCACGATGGAAGTAGAGCGTGCCCTGCGCGTACTCGACGGAGCCATCGCCCTCTACTGCGCCGTAGGCGGCGTTCAGCCCCAGTCCGAAACCGTATGGCGCCAATCCGAGCGCTACGCAGTGCCTAAGATTGCCTTCGTCAATAAAATGGACCGGATCGGTGCCGACTTCTATGCCGTCATCGAAAACATCCAAGAGATGCTCGGAGCCAACCCCGTACCCGTCACCATTCCCATCGGCGCCTCAGAAGACTTTATCGGCATCATTGATTTGATCAGCATGAAAGCCCTCATCTTTAAAGATGAAGTCATGGGTGCCGAATGGGATGAAACCGAAATCCCAGCCGAACTCGCCGACACCGCTGCAGAATGGCGCAATAATCTCGTTGAAAAATGTGCCGAACAAGATGAAGCCCTCATGGAAAAATATTTCGAAGAAGGCGATCTCACCGAAGACGAACTCTGGAGCGCCCTTCGTAAAGCAACCTGCACCCGGGAATTTGTTCCCGTATACTGCGGATCGGCATACAAAAACAAAGGGGTTCAACAATTGCTAGACGGCGTCAACCGTCTCCTACCCGCCCCGAACGAAATTCCCCCCATCACCTGCAGCGAAGATGAAACCAACACGCGCGAAGTAAAAGACGACGAAGATTTATCTGCACTCGCATTCAAAATCATGTCCGACAAGCACATGGGCAAACTCACCTACATTCGAATCTACTCCGGCAGCCTCGAATCAGGTTCAACAATCTGGAATGCAACACAAGGACGCAAGCAACGCGTCGGACGGCTGCTCCGCATGCACTCCAACCGCCAAGAAGCCATCGATAAAGCCTATGCCGGCGATATCGTCGCCGTTGTCGGTCTCGGTGAAACCAAAACAGGTGACACGCTCTGCACACAAGACAACCCCATTGTTCTTGAAAGCATGGACTTCCCCGATCCCGTAATCAGCATCTCGATCAAACCCGAATCGAATGCCGATAACGAAAAACTTGGCGAAGCCCTTCACCGATTAGCAGATGAAGACCCGACGTTCACCGTCGCCTTTGATCAAGAGACCAACGAAACCATCATTTCAGGGATGGGCGAACTGCACCTCGAAATCATCGTCGACCGTCTCCGCCGGGAATTTGGCGTCGTTGCTGAAGTTGGACGTCCCGAAGTAGCCTACCGTGAAACCGCAACGATGCCCTCTGATGGCTCATATAAACACGCCAAGCAGTCCGGTGGTCGCGGTCAATACGGTCACGTGGTCATGTCGGTTGAACCCCAACAACCCGGCGAAGGATTTGAATTTATCAACGAAATCACCGGGGGACGGATTCCTCAAGAATACATTCCTTCCTGTGAGAAAGGCGTTAAACAAGCCCTCGAATCAGGTCCCTATGCCGGCTATCCCGTTGTGGACATGCGCGTACGCCTAACCGACGGCTCCTATCATGACGTGGACTCATCAGACTTCGCCTTTCAGATTGCCGCCCGCCAAGGCTTCAAAGAGCTCTTCTTGAAAGGCAAACCACAATTGCTTGAACCCATCATGAAATTAGAAGTCACCACACCCGATGAATACATGGGCTCCGTAAACAGCACCATTGCACAACGTCGAGGTCGAGTGGATTCCATGGACGAACGGGGTGGAAACAAAATCGTTCGCGGATTCGTTCCGCTCAGCGAAATGTTTGGATACTCCAATACCCTTCGTTCACTCACCCAAGGACGCGCCAGCTTCTCGATGGAGTTTGAACACTACGAAGCCGTCCCTTCCAACATCGCAACCGAAGTCGTCACAAAACGACGCGAAGAAGGAAAAGTTAGATAACGCATCTCCATCGTATATATTGAAAACCGCCTCCTTGTGGGCGGTTTTTTTATAGCCACCCTTTAACATAATAATATAAATATAATTTATCTTTACTTAATTTATTAAGTATCATAATTTCTTAGATATAACTGCTCGCGCCTAACAGGAGATTAGATATGAAGATAAGAAATACGCTCCTTCCACTCTGCCTACTCTTACTCGCAATCTCGCCCCTCACCCCCGAGGCAGGCATTGTACTCAACATCGATACCACAACCAATATAGCCACCCTCGTCATTGATGGCACCGATCACGTTAGTACAGGTCAACCCAACCCCTTTTTTGTCGCATTAGATTTTGGTTTACTCACCAATTCTGATTTCAATAATAATAACAGTGCGTTCAACGTGATCACAAACACAGCAGGAACAGGCAATTGGGGAACTCCCGTCTCTGGCAGGGGTGGTGCATTTGCACTCGCCACAAGTAATAGCATTCCCATCTTCTTACACATTGAATCAAGGACATTTGTACCCCCAGGAGAACCCATCCCCGGACTCACTAACTGGGCAGGATCTGTACAAACAACCTTTTTTAATCCACCCATAATTGAAAATGGAATATATACGCTGCCCGTAACAGTTGGATCAGCCACCACCGATCTCACCGTGAATGTCATCCCCGAACCCAGCAGCGCGATTCTACTTATCACCAGTGCGGCCGCCCTCGGTGTCATCCGGCGCCACCAACGCCACGATACGCAATCGGATCAACGAACCGTCTCCACGGAATAGATCATTCTCAACCAATACGATACTAAACGAAATGATTTTTTATCCCCTTCCGTAAGGCAGCGCCTTTCGATACGATAGGTAATCATGCATGCCTTTTTACTTATCGCTCACGGAAGTCGTCGCGCCGCATCGAATGATGAAGTACGCGCACTTGCCAACCAGATTGCAAACGAAGCAGAAGATCAATTCGACCAGCTCGCCTGCTGTTTTCTCGAGCTCGCAGAACCACTGATCCCAGATGCCATCAACAACTTAGTTGAAAAAGGAGCCACACAGATCACCCTCTTTCCCTACTTTCTCGCCGTCGGCGCACATGTTGCAGAAGATATTCCAGAAGCCATTACTGAAGCAAAAGAGCAACACCCGCAGGTTCAGTTTCACATGCTACCACATCTAGGAAAGCTCGCATCCATGCCGCGCCTTATCCTTGATCAATTGAGCAGTTAATTTCACGGTTGACTTGCCCTCACACATCACCTAACTTCCAAACCCTTTATGTAACCCATAACCGCTTTTGAGGGGGTGAATAGTTTATGCCACAAGAAACATGTGAAGTGAAAGTACGTCGCGGCGAGAACGTCGACCGTGCCTTACGTCGATTAAAGAAAGCCCTTGATAAAGAAGGAATCATCAAAGGGATGCGTTCCAAGCGTTACTACGAAAAACCAAGTGAAAAGCGCAAACGTATTGCAAACTCACGCCGCACCCGCCGATAAACGTAGCCGCGCCCGAATTGCGATAAGCTCCCCCCGCGGCCGCCCCTCCTCTCCCCCCGCACCCCTGCCCCCCCCCCACCCCCCCCCGTTGAGTTGCTCCACCGAACTCATCCCCAACGTAAGCGCATCCAAGACACCGCACTCCTGAGCAAATTTCATACACGCATCCCGATCCGGCACCAACTTACCCGCTCCATAGATCTTCATGCCAATCACAAACGTACCCTGCTCTTTCGCTCGACGCAGCACCTTTAAAACCGCCTCGGCATTCCCATCGCATCGAATGCCCTCCGGATTAATCCGCGCCAATAGAACATCCACCCAAGAAGAAGTCGCCGCCGTCTCCATCGCCCCATAACTATGGCAAGAGCAGCCCAATGTTTTGATCAGTCCTCGCTCCTTATACGCCGAAAAGACCTCCATATACGGCTTCATTTCTTCCGTCCATGAGGGTTCCTCCAACAAATGTAACAACAACATATCAATATAATCCGTATTCAACTCCCGCAGATAGCGCTCAAAAGCATCACGCGCAAATTGCTCGCGCTCGCGTACCGAAAGTTTCCCAGGCGTTTGGCTTTGCGCTCTCCACCAAAACTTCGTCATCAGCGCCACCTTCTCCCGCGGAACCTTTTTTAAGGCATCTCGACAAAATCCATGTGTTCCATACGCCTCAGCCAGATCAAAAAAAGTAATACCTCGATCATACGATTGCAAAAAAAGCTGTTCCGCTTCCGCCGAGCTCATCGACGCTTTTTTATTCCCATTTCGTTTCGCCCAAACCGATTGTTTCGTTAATCCACCAACCGTGCCCGTCCCGAATCCCAACCGCGACATCTTAATCCCACAGCCCGGCAGTTCCACCTGCGGCATCGCAGACCCAGATGCCCCCAACGAAGTGGATGCCACCGCTGCCATTCCCGCAATCGGACCCATAAAATGTCTACGATCTGTCTTCATAACACTCCATCCCTTTCCACTCATACCAATGGATGAGTTTTATAGAGCCGCTTCAGGAAAAGCAATGCTTAAATAAAAAGCCCATAAATCCAATCCCCACACAATCCATACCAACGCCCCCAAGCTCAAATATGGTCCAAATGGAATCGCCTCTGCCCGCTCACGTTTACCCATGAGCATACACAAAAAAGTTCCCAAAAGTCCCAGAACCGCCCCCCCAAAGACCGAAAAGAGAACCGCCTCCCAACCCAAAAAAGCGCCAATGCCCGCTAACAACTTTACATCCCCAAAGCCCATGGCCTCTCGCTTCAAAACCCACGAACCAACCCAACCCACCAAGAACAGCAATCCTCCACCCGCCACCAAACCGATCGCGCTCTCCACCAACGCCGCGATCCACTCCATCTCTCCATGCAACTCCGGATAACCCATGCTGAAAAGAAGACCCAACCCCATCGCGCCATATGAACACCGATCAGGAATCCACTGCTCATCCAAATCCACTATACTCCCCACAAATAAAAGAGAAAGAAGCACCCCATACGGAAGCAGAATCCAATCCAATCCATATCCACCCCAGATCAAAACAAAAAGCCCACCGCAGATAAGCTCTGAAAGCGGATATCGAATCGGAACAGATGTAGCACAAGATCGACACCGACCCCGTATAAGCAACCAACCCAAAAGCGGGATCGCATCCATCGCCCGCAAACGCACCTCGCAGTGCGGACAGTGCGACGGGGGCAACACAATAGACAGTCCTTTTGGAATACGCACCGCACACAGATGAAGAAAACTACCCCAGCAAACACCCAGCAAAAAAACCCAGGGCAGATAGAGCATCGATGCGGTCATTCCCCGCTACCGTAAACCGCCTCTTCCAACGAACGCCGCATCACATCCACATCCGGCTCCTCTTCCGTCCAAATCGTGAAAGCACGCGCACCTTGATGAAGCAACATACCCAACCCGTTCGCAACCGCCGCACCCGCCTCACGAGCAACCGACAAGATAGCCGTTTCCGGATACATATAAATTAAATCAAAGACCCGCTGATCCGCATGAAAAGCCGCCGAAGGTAAAAGCGACTCATCCTCCCGCTTCATCCCCACAGGCGAAGCCTGCACTACCAAATCACATCCACGGCAAGCCTCCACCTGAGCCTCACGCCCCCGCACCTGCTCAACACAAACCGAAGGCGCTTGCACATGAATTTCACCCGCCAGTCGTTCCATTCGATCCCCATCTAAATCAGCCAAAACAATCGAAGAAGCCCCTTCTCGTGCCGCCAACAACGCCGTCGCTCGCCCCGCACCACCGCACCCCAAAACAAAAATACGATCCCCATCCACCTGCGTACCAAACGACTCTTGAAGAGCCGTCATAAACCCATATCCATCCGTATTATAACCAACCAACCCATCATCCGTAAACGCCACCGTATTCGCAGCCCCAAACAACTCCGCACTCTCATCCAACTTCTGCAATCCATGAAACGCCACTTCCTTATGCGGCACCGTCAAATTAACACCCCCAAAACCCATATCCGCCATCGCCGGCAATACATCCATCAACCGATCCGGATGAACATCCAATGCCAGATAAATCCCATCAAACCCAATCGATGCCATCGACGCATTATGCATCACCGGTGAAAGCGAATGACCAATCGGATGCCCCAACACCGCAAACGGTTTCGTATGTCCACTCAACCCCATTAAATGGCTCCCGCTTTCACTCGATTCAACCCCGCAATGATAGCGCGCACAGCGGCTTGATCGATATTCGAATCAATCCCCACCCCATACATCACCGCATCGGCATTCAATTTCAGCGGAACAAAAGCCAACGCCTGCGCATCCGCCCCTTTCCCCACCGCCTGCTCATGATAATTATCAACCATGAAATCCACATCAATCGCCTGACGAATCGCCGCAACAAAAGCAGAAATCGGTCCATTTCCATCCGCCTTCAACGTCCGCTCTTCC
>ERZ802830.343-NODE-343-length-46180-cov-11.5848_pt1 | contig 46180 bp, 42 predicted proteins | sample MGYA00345654_ERZ802830 | MGnify/ENA primary metagenome ERZ802830 (study PRJEB30503, sample SAMEA104212375) | marine metagenome | biome: Westerlies Biome; feature: [SRF] surface water layer (ENVO:00010504) within the epipelagic zone...; material: water...
CGCAGGCTTCATCACCGGCGTAGACCTTGAACCATTCGATGGTTTTGGCTCCGCCGTAAGCCTTGGCCACGGCTGCATCCAGCACCTTCTGGGTGGCGGGCCAGATGTCCACGCCGGTGCCATCGCCCCGGATGAAAGGGATGATCGGGTTGTCGGCCACCACGGGTTGGCCGTTCTCGAAGCGGATCGGCGTGCCCTGGCTGGGGGCGGTGAGCTTCTCAAACTGGGCCATGGATGATTCGCCGCCTCGCGGCATCACGTTGTGGCGAGCCTATGACTCAAGGTGCGATCCCTACAGTTCATTTGAGATTTGGCCGCCAGTCCGATGACGAACCGTGATGGTGTGTGGGTGGTGGCGGCCTGTTTCAACGAAGACGCCGTGATCAGCCGCTTCATCGAGCGGGTGCTGGCCGTGCCTGGGGTGGACCAGCTGGTGCTGATCGACGATGGTTCCAAGGATGCAACCGTGGATCAGATTCGTGGTTTCCTGGCCGATCGCCGCTGCCTGGGCGAACCGGTTCCGGTCACGCTGTTGGAGCTCACCCGCAACTTCGGCAAGGAGGCGGCGATGCTGGCCGGTCTTGATCACGTTCGCGGTCGATGTGCTGCCGCTGTGTTGATCGATTCCGATCTGCAGCATCCACCGGAATTGATTGAAGCGATGGTGATGGAGTGGCGTGCAGGGGCCGAAGTTGTCACCGCCGTGCGCGATGACCGCGACCAGGAATCGCGACTAAAGGTGTTGAGTGCTTCTTGGTTTTACCGGGTGTTCAACAAAGTGGTGGATTCCATCCAGCTGCAGGAGGGGGCTGGGGATTTCCGTTTGCTTGATGCTCAGGTGGTGGAGGCATTCACCCAACTGCGGGAGTCGAGCCGCTTTTCCAAAGGGCTACTGCCTTGGACGGGATATCGCAGCGCGGAGCTTCCTTATCAGCGGGTGACCAGGGCGGGTGGCACCACGTCGTGGAGCCCGCTCAAGCTCTTCAGTTACGCCTTCGACGGGATTTTCTCTTTCTCTGTTCTTCCCTTGAAGGTGTGGACAGGCCTTGGTGTTCTCGTGTCGAGTTTCAGTCTTTTCTATGCCTTGGTGATTGCGCTGCGGACGGTTCTTGTGGGCAGAGATGTGCCCGGGTACGCCTCCTTGATGGTGGCCATGCTGTTCCTTGGTGGCATTCAGTTGATCGGGATCGGTGTGCTGGGTGATTACATCGGGCGGATTTATGTGGAGGCCAAGGCCAGACCCCATTACTTCATCCGCAGCATTCATCAGGCGTGACGCTGAGCGCTTGAAGAGCACGCCATTCCTTTTGCCTCCAGGGAGACGCCGCAAATGGCTGTGAAACCGTGAACCCCTGCTGGGCGATGTTTTGTTCCAGTGGGGCTCCAGGATGGGCCAGCAGAAGCGAGGGGGTGCAGTGGTCTGGAGAGCGCAGGCTGGCGAGCTCACTCCAGGCAGCCCGAAGCGGAGCACCGGTCATCCGTCCTGTGAACAAGACTCCGGCGAACCCTCCGTTGCTGGTGATTCCGTGCTGCCGGAAGGCTCCCCTGGCGCGGCGGCTCAACAACTGAAGAACCAGCCATTTGATCAGCCCTGCGTCGCGGCAGGATTGCAACCAGCATCTCAGTGGAAGTCCAGTGGGCAGAGGTTCATCCGTGCTTCGCAGCCAAGTGATGCCAAACCTGCTGGAACGGGCGAGCACGGCATCGAGCACCACAGGAACCAGATGGATGTGCTGATGGCCGTCCAGTGCGATGGGCCCCTCGCCTCGCATGGCTTGAAATTGTCTGACCTGCGCGTCAATTTCATGTCCCAGCTGTTTCACAAGCCTTGCCCGCCTGGGATGTCGAGGCGGCAGCAGTGACAGGAGCAGCCAGTGTCCAAAGGACCGATGCAGATGTCCTTGGTGATCCACCAGATCAGGAATGAGATCGGGCGGAGCACTCGACGGCCCCTCTGTGAGACAAAGATGCAGGCAGAGTTGCAGTGTCGGTCGGTCTGCCGCCAGCACGCTCCAGGCTTTTGCCCCTTCAGTTGCGACTGGACCATTCACCAGCAGGCTGGTTCCCTCCAGCAGTCCTTCCTCTGCCAGCGTGAGGATGGCCTGATTGGTGGCGTGGCTCAAGCCGAGATCATCGGCATGCCGGCGTGGAGGTGAAGTGCGATTCGTGCGCCGACGCAGGCTGAACTGTGCGGCCTGTGACCAGATCAGGGCATTCAGCAGTGTGGGAGTGAAAACCAGAACGACGACCTCGGCCGAGGTGGGAAGCCAGCCTGGTAAGGCCAGCGGAAGAACGCTGCTGACGGTGAGGTTGACGGCGTACTGCAGAGCGAACCAGCGCCGGGCGAACTGCTGACCCCCTGTTTCAGGGCGGAACGTGACGTGGGCATGGCCCACATAGCTCGCCAGGGAAGCGGCAAGGAAGGCCAGTGGATTGGCGATCCACCAGGGCATGACAAGCCCCAGGCTCAGAAGCACACCGGCGTGAACAGCAGCGGCTCCGACGCCCACCAGGCTGTACAGGCTGAGCCGAGTGCTGAGAGTCCTCAAGATCATGGTCGCAACCGTAACGGCTTCTGGCGTCAGCACTGATCACCATTCACCCTAAGCACAGTGATCGGAGGCCAGTGAACGCAGCAGACGCCGTTGACAGCGTGGCGCTGGTCCAGGCCCTGGCCTCTGCGGTCACGCTTGTGAAGCAGCACTTTCCTGCCGCTCGGGCCAACCTCAGCCCTTGGAGAGATGACCCCCAGACCCGTCGTTGGCAGGAAGACGAGACTCTGGATCTGTCTTTTCATTTCCCTGGCTGGAGTCCTCGGTTGCAATGCCGGAGCCTCCTCTTACAGCTGCGCTTGAAACGCACGGCTAGGGGTGGGGCTCACACCTCCCCTGAGCTGCTCGGTGTGCTGATGCGTGGCATGACCTTCGATGGTGAACGCTGGCGCATGGCCACCATGGGCGACTGGAGGCCGGAAGGGTCCCATCTGCCTCAGCGTGAGCAGGTGCTCCAGTTGCAGCAGGTTTGCCGTGATCTCTTCGCACTCTTTGCCGATTCGGCTGCATCCGACACCGCGGCGTAACCCTTCGCAACCCTCCAGCCGTGTTTTCGGACATCGCTTTTATGGTTGCAAGCACTGAACAGACGCTTTCCCTATGCCCGTCGCTCTCGCCTCCCAGCTCCGTGAAGGCACGAAAAAGTCCCACACCATGGCCGAGAACACCGGCTTTGTGAGCTGCTTCCTGAAAGGTGTGGTGGACAAGGGCAGCTACCGCACGCTGGTGGCTGATCTTTATTTCGTCTATGCCGCCATGGAAGAAGAAATGGCGCGTCTCGCCGATCATCCGGTGATCGCTCCGATCGCCTTTGCTGAACTGAACCGCCGTGAGGCTCTTGAGCAGGACCTTGCTTATTACTACGGAGCAGATTGGCTTCAGCAGATCAAGGCAACCCCTGCGGCTCAGGTCTATGTGGAACGCATCCGCCAGGTTGCTAAGGAGTCTCCTGAGCTGCTGGTCGGCCACCACTACACCCGTTATCTCGGTGACCTTTCCGGTGGCCAGATCCTCAAGAACATTGCCCAGAAGGCTATGAACCTGGGTGAGAACGATGGATTGCACTTCTATTCCTTCCCTTCGATCGCCGACGAAAAGGCCTTCAAAACCACCTATCGCGCTGCGATGGATCAGCTTCCGATTGACCAGCCCACGGCTGATCGCATGGTGGAGGAGGCCAACCATGCCTTCCACCTCAACATGAAGATGTTCCAAGAGCTTGAAGGCAATCTGGTGGCTGCCATTGGCAAGGTGCTCTTCGGCTTTCTCACCCGCCGTCAACGCGCCGGCAGCACCGAGGCTGTGGCTGCTTGATTCCATCCGCCGCTTCTTTGCTACGCATTCGGGTTCTGGTTCCAGGCACCGGGGCCCGATTTCGTTGCGGCGGATTGAGCGTTGCCCTGCAGACCGCCCGGTTGCTGGCGGGCCTTCGCCCGACAGAAGTGGTGACCTACCGGGAGAGAGAGAACGATCACGCTTTCTTCGATGATCTACTGAAGCGCGAGGCTGCACCGGGTGACAGTCTCTGGGTGGTGAGCTGGGGATTTGATGTTCCTGGGTTGTTGAGAAAGCTCCGCGGACGCCCTGCGGTCTATCAGGCACACAGCAGCGGGTATGGCTTTGGTCTTCCGCCGGCAGTCCCGGTGGTCGCCGTCAGCCGCAATACCCTTGGCTACTGGGGTGATCGGGCGCCTCGCAATCCCCTCTTTCTCGTTCCCAATGCCCTTGAGCCCCAGTGGTTGGAACGTGGAGCGCGTCCGATCGGGCTAGGAGCTGTTCGATCCAGGCGCCCGATCGATGTGCTGGTGCAGAAGCGCAAAAGCAGTCCTTACGTCCTCAACCGGCTGGTCCCTGCCCTGCGTGCACGGGGGTTGACGGTGGAGGTGCAAAGCGGCTGGGTTGATGATCTTGTTGGCTTGTTCAACAGTGCTGGCGTGGTTCTCTACGACTCGGCTGAGTATTGGCGAGGCCGCGGGGTGAGCGAGGGTTTTGGCCTGCCGCCGTTGGAAGCCCTGGCTTGTGGCTGCGTAGTGTTCAGCAGTTTCAATCATGCGTTGGCTGACAGCCTCACCCCGGGGGTCACCGCTCATCAGATCGGTCAGGGGTCTCTCGACAACGATCTCCTGCGCATCAGTGCCGCTGCCGTTGATCCGGAGAGCTGGGGGCCCGATGCTTCGTCCCTCGCCGTTGTGCTGGAGAACGTCACTGAAGCCCGTTGGCTTGAGCGTTGGCGAGCCACGCTCAGCCAGTTGGACGCTCTTGCCGAGCGCCAAGCCCTCGGCTTGGATCCTGCGGCATCTCTGACCAGTCCATCCACCCCCCGTCTGCGCTGGGGCCAGCGTGGGGATCGGCTGCGAAGCAAGGTGGTCAATCGGTTGCCCGGCTGGCTGCGGCCGAGCTGATCAGACCGGCCCCCGGTCTTTAATAAAGCTCTGCAAGAACAGGCATCTGCCATACGGGCAGAGTCTTCGGCACCTTCGTTCATGCCCTTCAAGAGCCAGACCTGGAATGAACTGAAGCTGTTGCTCCAGGAATTGTCGTCCAGACGCCTGCGGTTTTTAGCTGTGGTGTTGCTGGCGTCTCTGTTTCAGGGGATCGTCGACATCCTTTTGGTCGGACTCCTGGCTCGTCTCGTTGGTCTCTTGGCGGGCGCGAAGCTTGGGGATCAGATTCCCGGTATCCGTTTTTTCGGCGGGGGGCTTCTCGATCAGGCTGGCTGGATCGTGGTTCTGCTGATCACGGCGTACTGGTTCGCTTCGGGAATCCGCTTCGGCGTTGCTTTGCTCGAATCTCTCCTAACGGCTGAGATCTGGTCTGATCTTGTTAACAAGGTCTATAACAATTTAATGCTGCAGCGCTATGAGTTTTTCATGCATAAGCGCACATCAGTGTTGTCAGAGCGCTTCAATCGCATCCTCAGCAGGGTGACCGGCGCTGTGATCACTCCCATGATTGCAATCGCAGGAAATTTGCTTTCCGTGTTGGCGTTGATCGTGGGTGTGATTTTTGTTCTCGGTAGTTCATCCCTGCTGATTTTTACTTTGTTGCTGGCAGCTTATGCTCTCTCCTCAAAGATTATTACCCCCTATCTGCGGTTAGCCGTTCGTCAGAAAAATCGATATTCCCGAAGGCTTCATGTCATTTTCTCAGAGTCGTTGAAATCGATGCGTGATGTGCAGATGTATTCCTCGCATCGGTTTTTTGTTGATCGCTTCTCCCGTGAAGGAGTGCAGGCCAAGCGCAATGACAGGCTCTCGAGCCTGCTTCCCAATGTGCCGCGCTTCGTGATCGAACCTGCGGGCATCACCATCCTGTTCGCGGTTGGACTCGCTCCCGCAATCGTCACCGGAGACGGTGACCGGCTTCGTGACGCTCTGCCCGAACTCGCCACGATCCTTGTGGTGCTGCTGCGGATTTCTGGTCCACTCCAGTCTGTCTTCCGCAGTATCAATAAGCTCAGAGGCGGTCTTCCCGAAGTCAAAGACGCCATTGAGTTGCTGCGCATGCGTCCCCAGCGATATTCGCTCGGTGATCCCGGGGTGCCCTCTCCAGATGGAGTCATGCCCAGGCGTCTGATTGAGCTCAATGACGTCAGCTTCAATTACTTCGGGAGCGAGCGCCCGGTTCTGGAGGGTATTCATCTCTCGATCCCGGTGGGATCGCGCATCGCCTTTGTTGGGAAAACCGGCAGCGGCAAGACCACCCTGGCTCACGTGCTGCTTGGTCTCTACACACCCACCACCGGAGAACTTCTTCTGGATGGCGTTCCAGTGTCTGATGAGGAGATGCCCGCATGGCAGGCCAATTGTGCATTCGTGCCCCAGAACATTCGTCTGCTCGACGCGAGCGTGCGCGAAAATGTTGCGTTCTGTGAGCAACCCGATGCCATTGATGATGAACAGGTCTGGGCTGCATTGGAAGCGGCACAATTCTCCGAATTTGTTGCTCAGATGCCCTACGGCCTGTTCACTATGTGTGGTGAAAATGGCATGAAGCTGTCTGGCGGTCAGCGGCAGCGTCTATCACTTGCCAGAGCTTTTTACCGGCGCGCCAAGCTGATGGTTCTTGATGAAGCCACCAGCGCACTTGATAACAAGACCGAGCATGACGTGATGCAGGCTCTTGATCTGATCGGTCGCCGCTGCACGATGGTGGTCATTGCTCATCGTCTGTCCACCGTCAAAAAATGTGACCGGATTTACCAGGTGGATCAAGGGCGAATCATCGCTTCCGGTGATTTTGAAACGTTGACACGCACATCACCTAGTTTTCGTGAAATGACGATGCTGGATGTGGTCTGAAAGCCATGGCAGACATTGTTCTTCTGGCCACGGCCGACTGGGATCATCCGCTCTGGACCAATAAGCAGCACGTTGCCTGTGCCCTGGCCGAGCTGGGCCATCGGGTTCTGTATGTGGACTCCCTTGGTGTGCGCGGCCCTCGGGTCGATCGCGCTGATTCCGGCCGGATTCTTCGGCGGTTGCGGCGCGGGCTGCGCCTGCCACGACAGGTCCGTCCCGGTGTGTGGGTGGTGTCTCCCCTGGTGATCCCAGGGCAGACGCAGGGTGTGGCTGGCCGACTCAATCGCTGGAGTTTGAATCTGTGCCTGTTCGCTGCAGACCTGGTTCTGGACCTGCGACGTCCTCTGCTGTGGACGTTCAACCCCCAGACCCGTGCCTACCTGCGCTTAGGCAAGTTTCACGCTGTGATTTATCACTGTGTTGATCGGATCCAGGCGCAGCCGGGGATGCCGGTGGCCGCTCTGGAAGCGGCAGAACGGGATCTCTGCGGAGCCGCCAATGCCTTGTTCACGACGGCTCCTCAGCTGCTGCAGTCGCTTGGACCCCTGAATGCGGGGAGTCACTATTTCGGGAATGTGGCGGATGCCGACCACTTCGGCCAAGCGCTTGAGCCTCAGCGGCACGCCCCAGTCGACTGGCCAACGATTCAAGGGCCCGTGCTGATCTTCATCGGTGCGATCGATGCCTACAAATTGGATCTGACGATGCTCGAGCGTTTGGCGCCATCCACGCCTGAGTGGACTTATGTCTTCATCGGTCCGGTCGGAGAAACGGATCCAACAACGGATATTTCGTCTCTTGAAGGCTTGCCCAACGTGCATGTGCTCGGGCCGCGGCCTTACTCCACCCTTCCGGCTTATCTGGCTCAGGCCGATGTTGCCCTGCTGCCTCTGCAGATCAACGACTACACCCGCCACATGTATCCGATGAAGTTCTTCGAGTACCTTGCCGCCGGCCTGCCCGTGGTGGCCACGGACATTCCGTCGCTCGCGGATCAAGGGGATGTGGCTTGGCTGGTTCCGCCGGAACCAATGGCCTTTGAGCAGGCGATCCGCAAGGCTCTGGCAGGAGAGGGGCCAAGCCAGAACCAGCGCTTGGAACGGGCCGCTGGTCACACCTACCGCAGCCGTACGGCCGCCATGCTCCAGTGCCTGTGTCAGCACGGTCTGATGCCTGAGGAACCGCTGGCTCCTCAGGCTCCTCCTTATCACCATGTGCGTAGTCAGTGGAGTCGGGCCCACCTTTCAGCTCTGGGACGCCTTGGGCCGGTGAGAATCCTCGAGACGCTGGGTCTTGCGCAGGCGGCTGAGGCTTGTTTGCGTTACTGGCTTCGGCGAGAGCCGGGCAATGTCACCCTTTTGGCTGCTTTGGCGCAGAGACGTCTGTCTGTCGGGGACAACTTGGGTGGTTGTGAGTTGATCGAACGGATCTGGGCGGAGGACGGCGAGGCCGAAATTCTCCATCAATTGCTGTTTCGGCGTGGATCCAGGCCTGGATCCAAGGTGGATCAGCTGGCCCTCTTCGATGTGCTGGCCGCCAGTCCATCGCTACCTCTGCATTACGCCGGCTATTGCCGGGTGGTGCGCACCTACCGGGCCATCGATGCCAAAGATCCGAACGCTCTGCGACGGGGGGTCGTGGGTCTTGAAGCGATTCTTCTGGAGCTGGAGCGTGATCCCGATACCTATCGCTGTCTCAAGCCCAACCGAGAGAACAGAGCCAAGCTGCTGATTTCCGCCCAGCTCACGCGGCTGCGGGCTCTGATGGCTCTCCAGGACACGGCCGCTCTGGCTCAGGCCTCCCGGGAACTGCTGGACAGTGCCCGTCGTTACGACCCCTTCGCGATCGATCGCAACACAGCGACGCGGATGACGCGCAACATCATGCGCAGCCTCACCATTGCTGCGGTGATGGCCTGGCAGAAAGCCGAAGCCCAGCGCTTTGCCGATGTGTTGGGCGAAATGGAGCGGTTGCGCAAGGCCTGTCATGCCGATCGCTTTGATCCGATTGCCAATAAAACTCAGGAAGATCACCGTGGTTTCGCCGATGCGGTGGTGGCGATGCTGGCGGCCTGTCGCTGGTCGGTGACGGACCCCTCCCAACGGCCGGAGCTGGAGTGCTTGGTGGACCCTGTTCTGTTGGTGTACTTCCCTGATCTGCGCCGCAACCGGGCCGAGAAAGCGCGTCGTTTTCTGCAGTCGTTGCAGCCCGTCGCTCAGTCCTGATGCGGGGTCTGCGTGTCGCGTTCTCGATCGACTCGCTCAAGCTGGGCGGAGCAGAAAGGGTTTTGCTCCAGTGGGCTCAATGGTGCAAGGACGAAGGCTGGTCGGTGCTCGTGATCACCCGCCATGGGCCCGACCGGGATGCCTATCCAGTGCCGAATGGTGTGCAGCGATGCCAGGAACCAGGGTTGCCGGCTCCCCTTGAGCGGCTCGGCTGGTTGGCCTTCCCCTTTCGCGTCTGGCAACTGCGCCGGCTCTTGATGCAGAAACGGTGTGATCTGGCCGTGGGCATGACCACCCTGCCGGCCGTGAAGTTGCTGCTGGCCTGTGCCGGACTGCCTCTGCGCACTGTGGTGTCAGAGCGCAACTATCCGCCCGCTAAACCCCCGGCTCTGCCTTGGCGCTGGTTGCGCAAGCTCACCTATCCCTGGGCTGATCTGCACCTGGTGCAGACCCGCATCACCGGCGCTTGGTTACGTCAGCATTGTGGTGTGCGTCGTCAGCGGCTGCTGCCCAATGCAGTGAGCTGGCCGCTGCAGGATCGTGAGCCACTGATCGAGCCTGAAGACTGGTTGGCACCGGAGCTGCCTTTGATCCTGGCCGCGGGAACCAAGGCGCGGCAGAAGGGATTTGATCGCCTGATGCCTGTGTTTGCCGAGCTAGGCCTGGCGGACTCCCGTTTGCACTTGGCTGTGCTGGGTCTGACTTCAGGGACTTATCACGGGCAGGATCAGCAGGCTTGGTTGCGCGAACGGCTGGGGGCGGATTCCGACCTGCAGCGCCGGCTGTTGTTGCCAGGGGTTTGCGGCAGCATGACCCGCTGGTATCGCAGGGCCACGGTGTTTGTGCTGCCCTCTCGCTATGAGGGCTTCCCCAACGTGCTTCTGGAGGCGATGGCTGCTGGGTGTGCCTGCATCGCCAGTGATTGCCTCACGGGCCCATCGGATCTGATCCGCGATGGAGACAACGGTCTGCTGTTGCCCGCCTCGGCAACCTCCAATGACTGGATCGAGGCCGTTGCCGCACTGCTTGCTGATTCAGAGCGTCGTCGGCGTCTGGGAGAGCGGGCGATTCAGGTGCGTGAGCGCTATTCCGCCGATTGCCTGCGCCGTGATTGTCTGGAGGCCCTGCGCTCGACCCGCCATGGATGACCTCTGGGTTGTACTCCCCCACCTCGGTGCCGGTGGTGCCCAGAAGGTCGGCCTTTTGGCTGCAGAGCATTTCGCGGCCCAGGGCCTGAGGGTTCGGGTGCTGTCGCTGCGTCACAACCATCCGATCAAGCACCGGTTGCCTGAAAACGTGACTGCTTTCGATCTCGGGCCTGATCAGGATGACTTCAGTGTCCATCCCTGGTTGCAGGACGTCTGGAACCGATCGCTGCTGGCTCGCGGACGGCGTTTTTGCGTGGCTCAGTGGATCAAGCTGCGCCGTTTCGTAATCCGAGTGGTCACGGCCCTGGTGCTGCGCTGGGTCCAGCTCACCTGGCCCCTTTTCGAGCAGAGGATCCAACCCGGTTCTGAGGCATCAGCCGTGCGTCTGCTGAACCGCTGCATGCGCCGGATCGGTGGAGATCGCTACCGGCGTCTGCGGCAGCTGTTCCTGGAGCAGCGCCCGAAACGGGTTCTGGCTCTGCTCACCAAAACCAACATCCTCTGCTGTGCTGCGGTGTGGGATCTACCGATTCATCTGGTGGTGTCGGAGCGGAATGATCCCCGTCGCCAGAGGCTGGATCGGCTTTGGAATCGACTGCGCCGCGTGTATTACCGCCGCGCTGATGTGGTGACGGCCAATACCGAGGGTGTGCTCGAAGCCCTGCAGGCAATGGGCACCTGGCAGCGCCTTGATCTCTTGCCCAATCCCCTCCCCGGTGGCCTCAATCTGCAGGGTTCATCGGGGTCTGCAGCCCGCGATTTCGAGGTTCTTGCAGTGGCGCGGCTTGTTCCTCAAAAGGGCCTCGACCTGCTGATCCGGGCCTTCGCTTCCCTGCCAGAGCCGGTGCGGGCCGGCTGGCGCCTTGTGCTGGTGGGGGATGGTCCGGAGCGCAACGCCCTTCAAGCACTGGCCCAGCAGCTCGGCATCAGCGTTCAGGTGGTGTTCGAGGGGTTCCAGTCGGATCCCCTGCGCTACATGCAACGCGCATCGATTTTTGCGCTGCCGTCCCGTTTTGAGGGCATGCCCAATGCCCTGCTGGAGGCGATGGCAGCCGGCTTGCCATCAGTGGTGAGCGACGCCTCGCCTGGTCCGTTGGAGATGGTGTGCGATGGCTGCCAGGGCCTGGTGGTGCCCAACGAAAATGTAGAAGCGTTTGCTGAAGCTTTGCAGCACTTGATGGGTGATCAGGCCCTGCGTGAGCGCATGGGGGCGGAAGCACGGACCACCCTGCGCGCCCTTGACTGGGATGTAGTGGAACCCCATTGGCGCTCTGTGCTGGCTCTGCCGTGACCGAGGGCCTCTCCACCAGGTTCACCCATCGTCTGCTGATGCTGGCGCCCACCCGTCGTGCGGTTAGCGAAACCTTCATCCGCGCCAATCTCGAGGGGCTGCCTTTCGACGTCACTGCCTTGTTTGGCGATGAGCGGCCACCGGGACGGCCGGTCGCTCTGGCCTATGGCCTGGCGATCCTGCTCAGCAAAGTGCTGACCCGGTTGCGGTGGTTGCGTTTGGCTGAGATGCCTGCCGCCTGCGTGGTCTGGTGGCAGATCCGGCGAGAGCGTCCCGATGCAGTGCTGGTGGATTTCGGCTTTGAGGCGGTGCGAGTGATGGAGGCCTGTGCCTGGAGCGGCGTTCCCTTGGTGGTGCATTTCCGAGGATCGGATGCGTCCGCTCGTGATCGGCTTGGGCTGCTGGGGAAGCGCTATCGGCGGCTGTTCGCGATCGCCTCCGGTGTTGTGGTCAAGTCACGTCCGATGGCCGACACCCTGCGATCCCTCGGTGCTCGCCCCGAGCGGTTGCTGATCAGTCCCTCGGGGGCCAATGCCAGGCTCTTTCACGGCAGTGATCCAGCTGCTGCTCCAGTGGTGTTTCTGGCGGTGGGGCGCTTCGTGGCCAAGAAGGGGCCTCTTCACACCATCCGGGCTTTTTCCCAGGTTTGCGAAGGTCTGGGGCCTGAGCAGCCGGACTTGGCGCTCTGGATGGTGGGCGAGGGTCCTTTGCTTGCCGATGCACGCGCATTGGTGCGCAGCCTGGATCTCAATGAGCGGGTGCGTTTCCTCGGCGTCCGCGGCCAGGAGGAGGTGGCGCAGCTGATGCGTGAGGTGCGTGGATTCGTGCAGCACTCCCTCGTGGCTGCCGATGGTGACAGTGAAGGGAATCCGGTGGCCGTGATGGAAGCCCAGTTGAGTGGTCTGCCTGTGGTGGCCACGCGCCATGCGGGTATTCCCGAGGTGGTCCTCGATGGAGAGACCGGTTTTCTTGTGGGGGAGGGCGATGTGCAGGCGATGGCTGAAGCGATGATGCGGTTGGCGGTCGATCCAGCCCTGGCGGCACGTCTGGGAGATGGCGGCCGGCGCCGCATTCAGAAGGGGTTCACGATCGACCACCACCTCCACCAGCTTTCCTCCTTCCTGCTTGCTGTGATCGGGGATGACGAGCGATGACCCGCAGACTTCTGTTAATCCGCGGCCTCGGTCACAGCGGCACCACCATTCTTGATCTGGCCTTGGGGGCCCATCCCCAGATGGTGGGATTGGGGGAAGCCGCAAGGATCCTGGACCGTCCTGCCGCTGGTGAAGAACACCGGGGTCCGGCCCAGCTGCGCGGTGATTTGCGTTTTCAGCGGCGTTGCACCTGCGGGACGCTTGCGGCCGAGTGTCCCGTCTGGGGACCGATGCTGACCTGGCTGCCAGCCCATGAGGCCCAGCCCCTGGCCGACAAGATGCGGATGCTTCTGACGGTGGTTGAAGCTGCTTCAGAGGCCGCACCCAGCTGGGTGGTGGACTCTTATCAGGGTGATTTCGTGTTGCCTTTTCATCAGGATGACGACCTGGAAATCCGCATCCTGCATCTCACCCGCGACCTGCGTTCCTGGGTGCATTCCCGCTCAAGGGATGGGCGTCAGCGGGGTCGGTGGCTTCCCGGAGTGAAACCGTTGCTGCGCTGGTGCCGGATCAATGCCCGCCACGAGCGATGGTTGCGCCGCTGCGGGAAACCGGTGTTCCGGCTGGGGTATGAGGAGTTGGCCTTGCAGCCGGAGCCCAGCCTGCGTCGTCTGTGTGCCTGGCTGGAGATCCCCTTCGACACGCGCATGTTGGAGCCTGCCTGCCACAGCAGCAGCCATGTGCTGTCTGGCAACCGTCTGCGGTTCGACCCTGAACGCAGCGGTGCCATCCGTTACGACGGCAGCTGGATGGCAGCCCCTGCTGGTTTGGCCCAGTTGGCTCTGGCCCTGCCCTGGGTGGCGGCCCTCAACCGCCGTTTGGTTTATTCCGAGGCCTTGGCGGAGTCGGACGGTCCGCGAAAGCGGTAGATGCGGCCGTTGCCCCGGTGGCGGCTGTAGCGATACACCAGTTCGTAGCGGTCTAGTTCGTCTCCGAGAAACTTGAGATTGCCCTTGTCGATGTCCATCAGGAAGTCGCCGGCTTTCGGGGTGTAGGTCTCGCCGCGTCCGATTCCTGCCACCGTGGTGTAGGTCATGGTGGACGGATCGAGAAAGATCAGGCGATCCACCTTGAAACGATCGATGTGGCGTTTGCGCCGGAACCAGGATTTGGTGAACACGAGGTTTACTTCTTCCCCGCGTCGCTTGGCCTTGACGGTGAGGTCGTCGATCTTGTTGAAGGTGGTCAGCCAGGAGTGTTGTTTGGCTTTGACCGCACTCACCCGTTCGATGAAGCCATCCTCCTGAAAATGTTCCAGGCCGAGCAGGCCGCCGCTGGCCACGATGGCTGCGGCGCTCAGTGCCATGGGTGACTGGATGCGCCGGCTGAGGGTGGGCGTGATCCAGGCACACCAGGCGAAGCTCAGATCAAGCACCGTCACCAGCTGCACCGGCAGGCTCATGTAGCTGGTGCCCTCGTAGCCCATAACGGCATAGAGGGCTCCCATGTAAGTGAGGGCCGCAGCATTGAGTCCATCCAGAAGATTGGCTGAGGATCGCTTGCAGCTGATCAGAACGATGCGCAGGCCGATGAAGATGAACAAGATCCAGCTGCGCAAATCACCGATGAATCGGAACCCGTCATCCGAGCCATAGGCCTCTTTGCCGTGATACAAGCTGGGCAAATAGCTCAGGTAGGTGTAAGCGAGCGCGAAGACGACCATCAGGCTCATTAGCCAGAGTTCCAGGCTGTAAGCACCCATCCAGTTGCGCAGGCGCTTAACGGTCAGGTTGTGAGCTGGGAAGGCTGGGTAACGATCCATCAACCCGGCCGCACCGGCCATCAGGGTGAACGCGGCGGGTGTCACGAACAGCAGCACGGCGATGTCTTTGAAGAACATCCCCACCAGGGCGAAGAGAAGGCTGAAACACCAGGCCTGACGGCCTCCCGTGCTCTGGTAGTGCAGATAGAAAAAAGCAAAAGCAACGAAGCAGAGCGTGAGCATCCGTTCCGCGTAGATCAGCTGAAAGAAGGCGAAGCCAGTAGCCGGAGCAAACAGCAGCAGCAGGCTGACCATCAACAGCAGATGCTTGGGGGTGGGAGGGTGCACCAAACCCCGCACGATGCGGGTGGCCAGGATCACGATGGTGAAAGCCTCTGCTGCACTCACCACCATCCACACCTTCACATACGGCGTGAACCAGCTGAGAACGTGCAGGTCCTGGTGGGCGAGCGGGAAGAAGCGGTAGTCATTGCGGAGCATGGTCTCCGCAATGAAGTCGTAGCGGATTGAGAAGTTGTCGAGCAGATGGTGGTCAAGGATGCCGTCGTACCAGCCCACGAGCTCCGGGAACAGCCAGCTGGTGCCGTTCACCATTGCCACCGTGTAGGCGCTCCACAGCAGCAACACCAGGGGATGTTCCCTCGAAAATGTCAGCAGTTGTTTGGCCCAGTTCCCCCGTTTGAGGGAAGGTTGGTCTGCATCTTCAGGCGGCGTCTCTGATCGCAGGCCGATCCAAAGCAGCGACAGCACGGCGATCGCCAGAAGTGCCAGAGCGATGTCGTGAGAGGTGCGGTTGTAGGTGTAAAGCAGGAGCTTCCCAGCCGCACTGCGAGGGTCAGGCAGCCAGCGCATCGCCTGCTGCAGCCAGAGCCAGGAGCCAATCCCGGCGAGGGAGAGGATCGCTGCGACGCTGCTCAGCAGCATCCAGGGCTGAAAGCGCCGGATCATCTTCGGCAGTGACATGCAAACTCAGCGGTGGCGGAAGATGCGCCCAGCCCGCTTGGCGGTGCTGTGGCGGTAGATCTCCGCAAAGGCCTGGCCATCCTGCCCCAAATCCTTGCGCTCGCGTTTGTCGATCGTGAGTAGAAAATCACCCGGTTGGGGCGTGTAAGCCTCTCCCCGGTTGAGGCCTTCCACCACGGTGTACGTGCGGCGCTGGCGGTGGTACTCGATCAGTCGGTCCACCGCCAGCGGTTTGAGGGTGTGCTGATTGAAATAGGAGCGCATGAAAATCACATTCACCGGCTCTCCCTTCTCCCGGCTGTCGCGGCTGAGTGCTGCCATGGCATCGAAGGTTTCGCGCCAGCGGCGCTGCGTGGTTTTGATCGTGCGCACGCGCTTGCTGAAGGTTTCTGAGGCGCGGTGTTCGAGGCCGACCAGCACCAGGCTTCCGGCCATCCCCAGGGCTGCGACCGTGGCAGAGGCTGGACGGCGACCCAGACGCGGCACCAGCCAGCAGCACCAGATCCAGCCCAGGTCAAGCACCGTGACCAGTTGCACCGGCAGGGTCCAGAAGCTGGCGTAGGGGTAGCCGACGCTGGCCCAGAGGGCGACCGCGTAGAGAATGACCGCCAGATTGAGCCCGTCCAGCAGGTCAGTAGACCGTCGGTTGCGAACAAGAGGCAGCAGCCGCAGAGCGTTGAAGCCGAAGAGAGCGATCAGTCGCCAGTCCGCATCCAGGCTCCAGCGTCCCTCGCTGCTGAAGGGTGTGGCCTGGGCGACAAGGCTGGGCAGAAGGCTGAGCGTCACGTAGGAGACCGCTACCACCGGCACAAGGGCGATCAGTGCGCTCTCCAGGGATCGCCAGCGCCGAGCGGCCGGAGTGGTGAGCCAGCGCAGCAGAGCTGGGATCACGAACAGCAGCACGGCGATGTCTTTGACATACACACCGAGCAGTGCCCACATAAGAGTGAACGCCCCGGACCGTCTGCGGCCGCTCTTGATGAAGCGCCAGTAGCTGAAGGCATAGCCGGCGAACAACACCGTGAGCAGCCGCTCGCAGTAGACCAGCTGGAAGAACCCCCATCCGGTGGCCGGCGCGAAGAGAAACAGCAGGGCCATGCTCAGAAGCAGCCCAGGGACCCGCGGTGGTCCCACCATCTCCTGCACCATCCGGGCGCTGAGCACCACGATCGCCATCAATTCGACCGCACTGACCAGCATCCATACCTTCACGTAGGGCGTGAACCAGCTGAGGGCATGCAGGTCCTGGTGGGCGAGAGGGAAAAAACGGAAGCTGTTGCGCTGCATCGTTTCGGCGATGAAGCGCTCTTGCACCTGGGGCTGGTCGAGCAGCGGACTGTGGATGAAGCCTTGGTAGAGGTCGGGCAGTTCCGGATAGAACCAGCTGGTGCCCTGCACCATCGCCACGGTGTAGCCCGCGAACACCACGGTCACAACAGGGTGACGCCGGATCCATCTCAGGATCCGGAAGGGCAAGGGTTGGGTGCGCTGATCTGTTGGGTCCTGGTCTTTGGCGGCGATCACGAGGAGAGTGATCACACCGAGCGCCACCAGGCTGAGCACCAGGCCGTGGCTGATCTGGTTGTAGGCCAGCAGCCATTGCTTGCTGGCGGCCTGAATCATTGGATGGTGAGGGCTGGCAGGGATTTCACCAGGTCATCCACAGCCTTGAGTTGGGAGAGGAAGGGTTCCAGTTGCTCCAGCGGCAGGGCGCTCGGTCCATCGCAGCGGGCCTGACTTGGATCTGGATGGGACTCCAGAAACAGACCTGCCAGTCCGATGGCCATTCCGGCGCGGGCCAGATCCAGCACCTGACTGCGGCGACCTCCCGACGCCGCACCGCCGGGATCACGGCACTGCAACGCATGGGTGACATCAAAAATCAGCGGCAAGTCGTCGCAGCAGCGCTTCATGACGCCAAACCCCAACATGTCCACCACCAGGTTGTCGTAGCCAAAATTGCTGCCGCGCTCGCAGATCAGCAACCGCTCATTGCCGCACTCGCGGAACTTCTCCACCACGTTGGCCATCTGAGAGGGGCTCAGAAACTGCGGCTTCTTGATGTTGATCACTGCGCCGGTTTGCGCCATCGCTTCCACCAGATCCGTCTGGCGGGCCAGAAATGCCGGGAGTTGGATGATGTCGCACACCTCTGCAGCTGGAGCGGCCTGCTCGGGTGTATGCACGTCCGTGATCACGGGCATCCCATGGGTGTCTTTGACGGCCTGAAGCATCGCCAGGCCCTCCTCCAGTCCGGGTCCACGGAACGAGTGAACCGATGAACGGTTGGCCTTGTCAAAGGACGCTTTGAAGACCAGAGGGATCGCGAGCCGGCGGCAGACATCGGCGTACTTCGCTGCTGCATCGAGGGCGAACTGCTGCGACTCCAGCACGTTCACCCCGCCGATCAGCACGAAGGGCGCGTCGTTGGCGAAGGTGATTGACCCAAGACTGACCTGCCGCGCTGCCATGGTTGTGCTTCCAGGGCCGAAAGCCTAGGCCTCGTGCTGGAGCGGGCCGTAATCTGCGCCCAGACCAGGCCTGCCGGTGACGACCCTCGCTCCGATTCCGATCTTCATCGGTTACGACCCGCGGGAGCGGGCTGCCACCAATGTGCTGATCGACAGCCTGTATCAGCACAGCACGTCGCCACTGGCGATCACGCCCTTGGTGACCCCCCAACTGGAGGCTCAGGGGCTGTACCGGCGCCAGCGAGATCCCAAGCAGAGCACGGCGTTTTCCTTCACCCGCTTTCTGGTGCCCCATCTGATGGGGTATCAGGGCTGGGCGATTTTCATGGACTGCGACATGCTCTGCCGCGGTGATATCAAGCAGCTCTGGGACCAGCGGGATGATCGCTATGGAGCGATGTGCGTGCAGCACGAGCATGTGCCCGGCGAAACGGTGAAATTTCTGGGGGAAGTGCAGAGCGCTTACCCGAAGAAGAACTGGAGCTCGCTGATGTTGCTGAACTGCAGCCGCTGCACGGCGTTGACCGTGGACTATGTGAACAGGGCCACAGGATTGGAACTCCACCGATTCCATTGGCTGGAGGGCGATCATGAGATCGGTGCCTTGGATGCTGGTTGGAACCATCTCGTGGATGTGCAGGACGCACCCACGGCGGCTGCGGAAGAAGGTGGTCCGCGCTTGCTGCACTGGACCCTCGGCGGCCCCTGGTTCAGGGAGCAGCGCACGATGGGTGGGCCGCTTGCGGCGGAATGGTTCTCGGCCCGTGATGACGCCATGAAGCTCTGGGACTGATGACGATGCCGATTCAGCGTTCAGTGGTGGCGGTGCCGGCCCGGTTGGCGTCCTCCCGCTTGCCCGACAAAGTATTGGCGGAGATTGGCGGCAAGCCAATGATCCAGCGGGTGCTGGAACGCTGCGCCCATGCCGCTGGGCCTGCAGCAGTGGTGCTCTGCACGGACAGTTCTCGGCTGCAGCAGCTGGCTCAGGGGTGGGGTTTTCCGGTGCTGATGACTTCGGACTCTTGCAGCTCCGGTAGCGAGCGCATCGCCTCCGTGGCCGACCAGCTGGTGGCTAAGGCCTGGGACGAGCGGGTTGATTGTTGGGATGAACCGCAGAGAGCCGAGCGGCTCCGCACCACGGCCGTGATCAATGTGCAGGGTGACCAGCCCTTTCTTGACCCTGCTGTCGTAACTGCGATGGTTGAGGAATTCGGACGGCGCGAGCCTGTGCCCGCAGTGGTGACACCGATCTACCGCTTGACCGCGGACACCATCCACAATCCAGCCGTCGTGAAAACCCTGGTGGCCCACGATGGCCGGGCGTTGTACTTCTCCCGTTCCGCCATCCCCCATGTCCGTGACGTGGATCCCGCTGACTGGCATCGGCATGCGCCTTACTGGGGACATGTGGGTATGTATGGCTTTCGGGGGGATGTGCTGGCCCAATGGGATCAACTGCCGGCTTCTCCTCTTGAAGATCTCGAGCGCCTGGAGCAGCTGCGCTTGATCGAAGCCGGGCATACGGTCGCCACCTTCAGGGTGGAGGGAACCTCACTCTCTGTGGATACACCGGAGCAGCTGGAGGAGGCCCGCCGGATGGCTCGCACGTAGGGATGGGGGCGATCTCACGCCTTGAGCTGCCAGGCATTCCCCCGGAGTTGACGTTGGCCCTCGTCGAGCAGGTTCGACTCCAGGGGCTTGGGCGGTTGGCTCTGGTCGGTGGTGCCGTCCGTGATGCCCTGCTCCATCAATGCTATGGGGCCTCCTGGACAGGGCTTCCGGATCTGGATCTGGTGCTGGAAGGATCCTGCGCTGATCTGGCCCGTGGTCTCCAGCAAAGGTTCGGTGCTGAGCGGATGCCGTGGCTGCAGTTGCATGAGCGCTTCGGCACGGCGGAACTGATGCTGGATGGCGTGCTGATCGATCTGGCCGGTGCCCGTGAGGAGCGGTATCCCCTACCGGGCGAGAACCCAATCGTTCAACCGGGACCGCTCGAAGAGGATCTGGCACGCCGGGATTTCACGGCGAATGCCATGGCGTTGGTGTTGCATGGCGATGGCAGCCAGCAGCTGCTGGATCCCCATGGTGGTCTCGACCACCTGGCTTCACGGCAGTTGGTGTTTTTGCATGAGGCCAGCGTTTCTGATGACCCAACGCGCGTGATTCGCGCTGCCCGTTATGGCGCCCGGCTTGGATTCGATCTCGATTCGGGATCCCTGCAGCAGTTGAAGACCACGCTGGAGCGCTGGCCTTGGGCCTGGCGGCATGGCGATGTTGTGGATGAGGTGCCTCCAGCCCTGGGGACCCGCTTGCGTATGGAGCTGGATCTGCTCCTGGCGCGGGAACCCTGGCCGCAGGCTCTGACCTTGCTGCAGAAATGGTCTGCGCTACCTCTTCTGGATCCGTTGTTGCAGAGCGAGGCCAAGCTCATTCGCAGACTGCGGCGGGCTGCACGTCTGCAACTTCCCTTGCTCAGCGCCTTGATCGCCGCAGCCGAGGAACCCGTCGCTCTGGCTCAGCGGCTTGAGATTCCCATGCAGCAGTTGCGCTGGCTGGAGCAACTGCAAGCGCTGCGGCACTGGCTGGAGCAGGAGGTGTTGCCTCAGCCATGGCGCCAATGGGGAGCTCTGGAGTGGACCTCACGTCTTGAGCAGGCCAACTGGTCCGCGCCGGTGGTGGCTTTGGCGGTGATCGAAACCCCACTGTGCTGGCGCCCGATGCTGCGCTGGTGGGGGCGCTGGCGGCATGCGACCGCCTCGGTCAGCGCCAGGGACTTGATCGCCCAGGGCATGCAACCTGGACCGCTGTTAGGGGAGGCGCTGCGTCGCTCCCGGGATCAGGTGCTGGAGGGACTGCGATGAAGCGCTGGCTGGTGCTTCTGGTGTCTGCCGACTTTGGACCGATGGGCTTACACCACAGGCAAGAGCTTTCAGCCCAGCTATCCCGCACTGATTCCCTGGTTGGCCCTGCTCCTGATGAGCTGGTGGTGGCACAGCTTCGCCGATTTGGATCCTGCGCTCAGCAGGCGTTTGCAGCGTGAGCCCCACCGTTACTCACGTCGTGCCCGTCTGCTCAATCTCAGTGATCGGATGGAGGTCGCAGCTGGGCGAATGAGTCCATCGTCTTTCCCTTGGAGGGATGGCGATGCGCTGCAACGTGCCTTGATCAGACGCCCAGCGCCCGACCAGCTCTGGCTGGCCGACAGTGGCCGGGTATCGCTGTGAGCCTGAAGTGCTTAGCGGCACCAGCGGCTTGCCGTTGGCCAGTGCTGTTCAAGGTCAACCTCAGGAAGCAACTGACGCACGGCTTTGACATCAGCGGCGAGCGACTGTCCTAATTCAGCCAAGAGATCGTCGGGGATGTCAGTGCTGCTGTCACTCGCATTCACGCGCTGGTCCCAAGCTGGTTCGTGGTAACGAAGACCCAGGAATGCACAGAGTTGCGCATACGTTTCGGGTTGAAACAGCGTTTCATAGAGACCGAGATAGCACTTCTGGATCCCGAAACTGTGTCTGAGGTTCTCCAGGGTGCGGCCGTAATCACTGCGCAGACTCGGGCCCTTGCGCACCCGCTTGCGTAAGCCGGCGATTTCACTCGCTGCATCTCGCTTGCCGAGCTTGCGTTGTTTCATGCGTTGGCTGGAGATCAGCCGCTCGATCGGGTCCCGCATGAGGAACACAGGACGCACGCTGATGCTGCGTTGTCGGAAGCCGGATTGGATTAATTGAAGCGTGTTTGCTGATAGTGCCGCATACGACGGCGTGATATCTCCGGTCAAGGTGACTGAGCAGCCTTTGCGGCGCGGTCTGCGCAGCAACCAGGCGAAATAGTCGAAGTAGAGGTCTGGCTGGCGGATGAACAGCTGGCGCATCCAGCTGCGGGGCTGGATCCAGCTGCGGGGCTGGCTTAGCGACATCTCAATGCGCCGGAACCGAGCCAATTCCGGCATGGTTCGGGCATCGTGCACGTGGTACTCCTTCAGAACGCCGAAGTCCGTATCAGCCCTGCGCTGCAGCTGTTCATGTAGCCAGGTGGTGCCGGCTTTCTGAGCCCCGAGTCCCAGCAGGAAAACGCCACCGGCTGGAGAGAGTGACTCAGTCATTGCGGTCACGCCAGCCGTGGCGGCGCAGCGCCGCCCAGTCCCCACGCGCCTGCAGGATGCGTTCCGCCAGTTCCCTTACAGCACCGTGCCCACCGCGGCTCTGCAGCACAGCATCGGCCTGTTGCCGCAGGGGGCGACAGGCATCGTTTGGTGCCAGCAGAAGTCCCACGTGACCTCTGACCGCCAGGTCGTTGAGGTCATCGCCGAGGAAGGCAGTGCGGGATTGGGACACACCGAGTTCCTGTCGCAGTGCAGCAAGGGCCGGTGGTTTGTCTTTAATGCCAACCAGGCAGTGTTTGATGCCCAGCTGGCGTGCCCTCACCTCCGTGGCACCGCCTTGGCCGCCGCTGAGAAAGGCTAGATGCAGGCTCGCTTTTTGAAGCAATCGCAGCCCGAGTCCGTCGCGCACATCAAAGCGCTTCTGCAGCTGGCCATCCGGGTTGAACCAGAGCCCGCCATCGGTGAGCACACCATCCACATCCAAGACCAGCAGCTGGAGCGTGGCTAACCGCTGGCGCTGCCTGTGCCATTGCCATTCGCGCAGCAGGTGTTGCATCAGGCCAGCCCGGCCTGGACGAGATCGTGCAAGCGCAGCAGACCATGCAAGCCATCGTGCTCATCCACGACCGGCAGCACGGAGATCGGTTTGCGACGGTTGTGCTCCATGCGCTGAATCGCTTCCACGGCCAGGATGTCGGCCGACACCGTGATCGGATCCGCCGTCATCAGCTCGCCAGCGGTGAGCGCTGGCCAACGTTCTGGACCGTGATCACGCAGGGCTCGGCGCAGATCGCCGTCCGTGATCAGTCCCAGCAGACGGCCTGGATGGGCGGGGTCCTCTACCCAGCCGCTGCCGATCGCCCCTTGGGTGAGGCGACCGATCACGTCCGGTAGTGGCGTCGTGGGTGTGATCGATGGCAGCTGGGCGACAGGGATCATCAGATCAGCCACCGTCATCGTGAGCTGCTTACCCAGGGCACCGGCTGGGTGGTTCAGGGCAAAGTCGGCTGAGGAAATCCCGCGCCGTTCCATCCACACCGCCGCCAGGGCATCGCCGATGGCCATGGCCACTGCGGTGCTGGCCGTGGGGGCGAGGTTGAGAGGGCAGACCTCCCGATCCACGGAGGCGTCGAGCACCACATCACTGCCGCGGGCCAGGGAGGAGTCGGCCCGTCCCACCAGGGCGATCCGGGCCGTACCACGACGTTTGAGATGGGGGAGCACTTCCAAAAGCTCTGCCGTTTCTCCACTGTTGGACAGCAGCAGGCAAACATCGTCAGGAGCGACCACGCCCAGGTCCCCGTGCAGGGCATCAAGGGGATTGAGGTAAAGGGCCATCAGGCCGATGGAGGAGAAGGTAGCGGCAATCTTGCGGGCCACGATCCCGCTCTTGCCAACCCCCGTGATCACCAATTTGGCCTTGCGGTCAGCACAGCGCTCCAGAAGGGCCAGGGCTCCCTCAACCTCGTCTGCAGACAGCTGAGAGGCCGCCGCCGCAATGGCGGCAGCCTCTTCCTGCAGGCAGCGGGTGAGTGCGGACAAAGTGAATGGCCCTCTAACAGTGTTGATTCTCCTTGATGTCCTGTCTCATGCCTTTGCCATCGTCCGTTGAAACCGGATTGATGCAGGCCGTTCCAGCCACCAGGCCGATCAGCAGCTGATTGATCGGACTGAATTCCTGAACCGTGGTGGAGAGGGCACAGAAGAGCAGGGCCAGATTCAAGCCAAGGCTGATTTCAGACCAGTTGGTGGAGTTCCAGGGTGACCAGTTGCGTGCTGCCGAGACGGCCATTTGTTGCGTCCACAGTCCTTGCAGGATCAATCCGCTTAGCGCCATCAGCACGATCAACCCCAGCAGCCCGTGGTTGCCAGCGACCTGCGCCCAGGTGTTGTGGGCGTGCCCGAACGAGAGACCTGGGCGGACTGATTCACAGGCTTCACGGAGTCCGCTGGTGTCGTATCCGGAGCCCATCCAGAAGCGTTCTGTGCTCTTCAGCATTCCCTTGCGCACCCAGCAAGATGCCATCTGCAAGCGCATGGCGTCACTGCCGATGTCGGGCGCGATCACCAGCTTCCAGGCTGCAGCAACAAGAAGACTGCCCACCGCTATCAGGCTCAAAACCCATTGGCGTCGCCGCACGTGATGGCGCAATCTCAGGCTCAGCCATGGCAGGGCGATCGCCAATGGGACTGCAAGGATGGCCATGCGTGAGTCGGTCCCAAGAATCACCCAGTAGCCGAGGGCAAAGAGCGCCAGGTGCACCCCCCTCCACCAGAGCCCTCGTGCCTGTGTGGCGCTGTACCAAGCAGCCAGCGTGAGAAAGGTGGTGAGCGTGGCCAGGCGGTTGATGCTGCCCAAACTGCGCTGGATCGTTGCGTAGTAGAGATCAAACATGCTCTGGACGCTCCAGTCGCCTGACGCTGAGAGCTGGATGGCGAAGAACAAGGCGATGGGTGCAATGGCAAGGCTCATCCAGCTGAGGAGGAGCTGCCAAGACCGCTGAGTGAGCTGACTGCCGATCAGCAGACCACTGCCGATCAGTAGAAACAGCACAGGGCCGCGGTAGTCGTCTCGCAGGATGATGTTGCGTGCTTGCAGCAGCACAAGAGCAAGCAGCACGCACCAGCTCAACCAGGTTTCCCTTGGGGCTGATTGTCGGATCTGACGCTGGATACAGCTGATCAGTTTCAGCACGATCCAACTGAACAGACTGACCAGGCCGAGTTCGCGGGTGCTTTCGCTGAGGTGCAACGCCACAGTGACAGGGATCAGGGCATCCGCTAGCGCGGCTTTGTCCAGCACGTTGAACCATGTCTTGCTGATCGTTGGCCGTGGCTTCGGACTTCCATCCGTAGCGGGTGTTGCACCCATTTCGGCGTCGCAAAGAGCAGCTGATTATTCTCGCCCCATGAGCTTTCTCGCCGGCCTCAATGACGCCCAGCGCCGGGCGGTTGATCACCATGAGGGGCCCCTGCTGGTGGTGGCTGGTGCGGGTAGCGGCAAGACCCGGGCCTTGACCCATCGCATTGCCCATCTCATTGGGGAGCACGGTGCCGATCCCGCCCAGATCCTGGCTGTGACCTTCACGAACAAGGCAGCCCGTGAGATGAAGGAGCGTCTGGAGCTCCTGCTTGCCCAGCGACTGGCCCAGAGTCAGTTCGGCCAACCCTGGAGCACCCTGCCGCCGGTGGAGCAGCGTCAGCTGCGTTCACGCATCTACCGGGAAGTCACCAAGGAGCTGTGGATCGGCACCTTCCATGCCCTTTTCGCACGGATGCTCCGCTACGACATCGACAAGTTCAAGGACAGCGAAGGACTCTCTTGGACCAAGCAGTTCTCCATCTACGACGAGGCCGATGCCCAGAGCCTGGTGAAGGAGATTGTGACCCAGGAGCTTCAGCTTGACCCCAAGCGCTTCGAACCGAAAAAAACCCGTTGGGCGATCAGTAACGCTAAGAATCAGGGGTGGCTGCCCGATCAGCTCGAGGCCAATGCCGAGGGGCAGCGGGGCAAACTCACCGCCGACGTGTACCGGCGCTACCGCAAGGCCCTTGCGGCCAACAATGCCCTCGATTTCGATGACCTGCTGTTGATGCCGGTGCAGCTGCTGCAGCAGAACGAGCAGGTGCGCGGCTACTGGCACCGCCGTTTCGCTCATGTGCTGGTGGATGAATATCAAGACACCAACCGCACCCAGTACGACCTGATCAAGTTGCTGGTCACTGACGGCAAGGATCCCCAGACCTACGACAACTGGACAGGTCGGTCGGTGTTTGTGGTGGGCGATGCCGATCAGAGCATCTACAGCTTCCGGGCGGCGGACTTCACGATCCTGATGGGCTTTCAGGACGACTTCGGAGACCAGGAGCCTGATGAGGCCACCCGCACCATGGTGAAACTGGAGGAGAACTACCGCTCGACGGCCACGATTCTCGAAGCTGCCAATGCCTTGATTGCGAACAACAGCGAGCGCATCGACAAGGTGCTGCGTCCCACCCGCGGCGAGGGGGAGCTGATTTCTTTGACCCGCTGTGATGACGAGATCGCCGAGGCCGAAGCGGTGGTGCATCGGCTGCGGATGATGGAAGCAGCCAACCCCGAGCTGACCTGGGGGGACATGGCCTGTCTCTATCGCACCAATGCTCAGTCGCGGGCGCTGGAGGAATCCCTGGTGCGCTGGAGGATTCCTTATGTCGTGGTGGGCGGCCTGCGCTTCTACGACCGGAGGGAAATCAAGGATGTGCTCGGCTACCTGCGCCTGCTGATCAACCCTGCCGACACCGTGAGTTTGCTGCGGGTGATCAATGTGCCCAAGCGGGGCATCGGCAAGACCACGATCCAGCGGCTCACTGATGCGGCCAATCAGCTGGGCATTCCCCTCTGGGATGTGGTGAGTGATCCCGAAGCGGTGCGCTCCCTCGGTGGCCGTTCCGCCCGGGGCTTGCTGCAGTTCTGTGAGCTGATCAACGGCTTGCGCGAACGTGTGTCCACCACGCCCCCTTCTGAACTGATTCAGCAGGTAATGGAGCTCAGTGGCTACGTCAGCGAACTGATCACCGAAGGCAGCGATGAGGCCGAGGAACGCCGGCGCAATCTGCAGGAGCTGGTGAATGCAGGTTTGCAGTACCAGGAGGAAAACGAGGAGGGAGATCTCGAGGGTTTTCTGGCCTCTGCGGCTCTGGCCAGCGATGCCGATAGCAAGGACACCGCCGCCGATCGCGTCACTCTGATGACCCTGCACAGCAGTAAAGGTCTGGAATTTCCGGTGGTGTGCCTGGTGGGTCTGGAGCAGGGGCTCTTTCCCAGCTATCGCTCCCTTGACGATCCCGCTTCGCTGGAGGAAGAGCGGCGGCTCTGTTATGTGGGCATCACCCGGGCCAAGGAGCGCCTGTTCCTCTCCCATGCCAGCGAACGACGTCTCTGGGGTGGCATGCGCGAACCGGCCGTGCCGAGTGTGTTCCTCTCCGAACTGCCGGAAGCGCTGGTGCAAGGAGAGATCCCGCGCTCAGGCGGCGCTGCGATCCGCCGGGAACAACGTCTAGATCGCCTCACTCGCGTGGACCGTGAGCAACCCAGCAGCGCCCCTGCTAACGCGGTGCGTCGGCGTCAGGCCGGTCCAGCGCCCGGTCGCAGCTGGAGCGTGGGTGACCGGGTGCTGCACAGCAGTTTCGGAGAAGGGGAGGTCACCCACACCTTCGGTAGTGGCGAGAAGGTGTCGATTGCGGTGAAGTTCGCAGGGATGGGTCCCAAGATCCTGGATCCGCGCTTGGCGCCGATTGAGCCCTTGCCGTGAGCTTGCTGTTCAGCTCGAGGCCAGGGCCACCGAGCCGATTGCAGTCCAGGGGCTGGATTCGGCCTGAAGTAAAGCGTCAGCCAGAGGGCTGGTCACGCTGATCAGCAGCGGTCCGCAGGTCTGGGGATCGACCAGTAACTCGAGCAGAGCCTGGCTTTGCAGGCTGCCCACGAGGATGTTGCCCAAGTGCAGGGTCACCAGGCCCTGATCGAGCAGGCCCCATGAGCGCCTGTTGGCTGGAGCAAGACTGCTGGCTAGACCGCTCTCGAGCAAGGGCAGGGCTCCAGGCAGTGCGGGAATGGCATCCGCCTGCAGAGTCACGCGCACGTGCTCAGGGGTCGCAGTTGGCCCCAGCATCTCGCCGAGGTGGCCCAGGAGGCCGAAGCCTGTGATGTCGGTGGCCGCATGAATGCAATTGGGATGGATCTTTTGAAGCGTGAGCAGCTCTTCCAGCAGGTGGTGCTGACTGGTGGACATCTGCTCCAAAGCCTTGTCCAGGTCTGAAGGGTGCGTTTTGCCTCTCATCGCTGCCGCGAACAGAACCCCCGTGCCCAGAGCACGGCTGATTAGGAGCTGGTCTCCTGCCTGAAGACCGCGTTTGGGCCATGGCCGCTCCGGTGAAGCTCCGGAGACGCTCAGGATCACTTGGATGTCCTGGCTTGGGGGTGGGCTCCCAGCCTGACGGCTCTCGAGTGTGTGTCCTCCCAGCAGGCTGGCTTGCTGGGGTTGCAGCGCGCACTGGATGCCCGCCAACGTTTGTTCCAGCAACCATTCCTGATCGGCAGCGTCGCCGAGGGGAAGGGTGACCACCGCCTGGGCCGCCTGCACACGCGCTCCGCAGGCCCACAGATCTGAGCAGGCATGCAACGTTGTGAGCCTGGCGTTCAGCCAGGGGTCGCTGATCAGCGCTGGAAAACCATCCACGCTTTGCAGAAGCGGTTGTCCACTCACTGCTCGGCTGCCAGGCAAGGGATTTGCATCTTCGGGCGCTGATCCCAGCGTCTGTAGTCCAGCCCGGCTGAGGGCGGTTTCCAGGTGATGGGCCGGTAATTTCGCCGCGCATCCGTTGCAGCGCATCGTTTCCGGGTCCGCCGCCGCGTAATCCATGGTCGATTGGGTTTTGAAGTGGCGGATGAACCGGCGGTCAATGCGCTCTTTCCAGTTCCACAGCCAACCCTTGGGTCCAAGGACCCAGGGCCCCCAGAGCAGCCAAGCCACAGCTGTTCCCTGGCGATGGCCTCCCAGGAGCTGCAGGGCTCGAGTTTGGGGGCTCCAGTGATGTAGCGGTTGGCCGCGTCCGGCGGCTTCCAGATTGCGGGCCAAGGGCTTGGCCGCACGCACAGCCCAGACGCCGGAGGGCGGGCGGACCGCTCCGTTGACCACAGCGCAGTCACCGGTGGCGAAGAGCTCCGGGTGGCCGTGCACCTGAAGGGTCGCGTCCGTTTGCACCCGACCGCTCTGGGGACAACAAGGCAATCCACTGGCTGCCAGCCAGGCTGGCGCCTGGCTACCTGTGCAGCGCAGTCCTGGCCCTTCGATGGTGGGTTCTCCGTCGCTCACCACACAGTGCTTGATGCCGGCTGCGGTGATCGCCTTGGCCAGCTCCGGCCGCGGTTGCCCAGGTTTGCTGATCAGTTGCAGGCGCCGCGCCGGCCAGCGTTGACGTAGCGCCAAGGCCACTTCCAGGCCCGCCAGTCCGGCGCCGAGGATGGCAAAAGGGGGCCAGGTGCTCTGCGGTGCTGGGTTGCGATCCTCCCGCTCAAGCAGGGCGAGGACGGGCTCCAGGGGTTTGATTGGCGTGAGTTCGTGCGTGTTCCCCTCGCAGCGGGACTGCGAGGCTGTGGTGATCGCGCCAACGTTGAGACTGAGGCAATCAAAACGCAGTGCCGGTCGGCGTTCCAGGAACAACTGACGCTCTGCAAGATTGATGCCCGTGATGGTGGCGATCACCAGGGCGACTCCAGCCTGGTCGGCGAGTCTGCGCAGGTCGATGTTCACCTCATCAAGGCTGTAACGGCCGGCGATCAGACCTGGGACCATTCCCGAGTAGAGCGTGGTGCTGCACTGGCTCACGAGGATGACGAGCCCGTCGGGTCGTTTCTCGGGGCGCATCGCCCAGCGACGCAGCAACAGTGCATGGCTGTGGCCACCTCCGGCCAGCACCAGAACACTCATGGCTCGCTGGCGTAGCCCTGGGGATTGGCGGATTGCCAGGCCCAGCCATCCCGGCAGATGTCCTGAAGTGAGCGTTGTGTCTGCCACCCCAGTCGCCTGAGCGCCTCGGCCGGATCGGCCACGGTGATGGCGGCATCGCCGGGTCGGCGGCTGACGATGGCATGAGGAATGGGGCGTTCGCTGGCTTCAGCAAACGCCTGAATCACCTCCAGCACTGAAATGCCTCGGCCGCTGCCGAGGTTGAGGCTGAGCAGCTGTGGCGGCTCCTCCAGCAGGCAGTCAAGGGCGGCGCGGTGACCTTCAGCGAGATCCATCACATGGATGTAATCGCGGATGCAGGTGCCGTCCGGAGTGGGCCAGTCGCCGCCGAACACCTGCAGACATTCCCTCCGGCCCACGGCCACCTGGCTCACGAAGGGGAAGAGATTGTTGGGAATGCCGAGGGGATCTTCACCGATCTGGCCGCTGGGGTGCGCACCGACCGGATTGAAGTAGCGCAGGCAGGCGATCCGCCAGAGTTCCTGGGCGCTTGTAGCCAGGTCGTTGAGCAGGCGTTCCGCCGCTGCTTTGGTGTACCCGTAGGGATTGATCGGCTGGATCGCCGCCGTTTCCGGAATCGGCACGTGGTCGGGGTAGCCGTAGAGGGTGGCGCTGCTGCTGAACACAAAGGTGTGGCAGCCGTGGTTGGCCATCACCTGCAGCAGGCTGAGCGTGCCGTGCACATTCACGTCCCAGTAGCGCAGCGGTTCAGCAACCGATTCGCCCACGGCCTTGAGTCCTGCGAAGTGGATCACCGCATCAATCGGCTGGCCCTGCGCTTCGGCCTGTTGGAAGATCGCCTCAAGGCAGGGGGTATCGCGGATTTCCCCTTCGACAAACTGCAGGCGATCCGCCGGTCCCGCCTTTGATGCCGGTGCAACCCCTGCCAGAGACGCGACGCGGTTGAGTGAGGCCAGAGAACTGTTGCTGAGGTTGTCGACCACCACAAGCTCATGGCCCGCGTCCAGAAGGACGAGGCAGGTGTGGCTGCCAATGAAACCGGCACCCCCTGTGACGAGGATCTTGGCCATGAGAGCTGATTTGATCTCTGGGGATTGAAGCCTAACGGTGGCGATTTAACGTGAATTCTCTATTGCGAGTGCAATGCTTCGCGAATGCATCAGGTTGGGCTTGCGCAATCGGTGTCGGTTCATCTCAAGTGGAGCTAATCAGTTGTTGTTTCGATTAGGGCATCGCTCTGAATCTTGCGTTGACATCCGTCCCGAATGTCTTGATCAATCGCTCTTTAATTGTTTGCCTGTGTGAGGCCGCTGCATGGACTGTCGTCTCTCAGTGTTGGTTGTTTCAAGAACTCCGAGTTTGCTGAATCGCTTGCTGGCGTCATTTCCGTCGGCCTGTTCTCTGCCGCTGGCCGATGTTGAAATTCTCTGCTCCTGGAATGGTTCGATCGTCGATGAGTCCTTCATCCATGTGCCCGATGGATTGTTATTCCGTGTGGTGTCGAGGGCGCCCTATCACTTTGCTGCAAATGTGAATTCACTGGTCCGGTTGGCTCAGGCAGAGTCCCTGCTTCTGGTCAATGATGATGTCATCCTCGACCGTGGAAGTGTCGATTCTGCTTTGGCGGCCATGGCCTCTCAAGCTCAAGTGGCCCTGATCGGATCCCATCTGCGTGGTTTGGATGGACGCCTGACCCATGCTGGAATTCTCTTTGACTGTTTTGCCTCTCCCTTCCATTATTTGGAGTCGCTTGTCTCTGCGGATCACACGTTTGTACTCAGAGATGAGGCACGTGTTGTTGCTGCGTCCGGCGCCCTGATGTTGATCAGGCGATCGGCTCTGGTTCAGCTCAGGATGAATGAGGCCTACCGCGTCTGCGGTGAGGATGTTGAGTTCTGCCTTGATGTTTGTGAAATTCTCGGATCCAAAATTCTTTACTTGCCAGAGTTCAGTGGTGTTCACGAAGCGGAATCAACCCGCTCGTCCATGCCTGGGCAGGGTGCGAATTCCAGCGATCAGGTATTGCTCAAGGCTCGACGCAAACGCTTTGAACGCCGTGCTGGGTGCAAGGTGCTGATCGATGAGTGGAGGTTGCAGCGGGATGTGGCTTGTTTGTGTGTGCGAGAGGGGCATAAGTCGCTTCCCGGTGTTGCGTTGATGGCGGTGACTCTTCTTCGTTCCGGACTCTGGATCAGCTGGCGCGTCGTCAGTTCTGTGCTGTCCAGGTTTGCAAGGTGTTGAGCCAGTGGTGTCTGGCAAAAAGCGCTTGGTAGCGCCTGCGTGCTTCGAGGCCCAGGTCGTGGCGTTTCTCAGGGTTATGCATCAACAAGGCCAAGACATTGGCAAGCTCGTCGGGGGTTTGCGCCCATGGCAGACCCTCCAGCTGACAGACCCAACCCATGCCTGAGCGCCGGCGATCAAACGCGAGCGCTGGAATGCCGGCGGCCATTGCCTCCAGCTGCACGATGCCGAAGGCCTCGTTGCTGCGATCTGAAGGAAGCACCAACACATCAGCTGCGGCGATCTGCTGCAGCTTGGCGGCTTCATCAAGTTGTCCCAGGAAAGTCACCGGAGCGTCATGACCCATCAGGGAATGGCTCAGGGTCTCGAAGGCATCGCGATGGGGGCCGTCACCCACGATGTGGAGCTCCCACCCCTGACTCAATTCGGCCAGCGCGTTCAGTAACCAGTCCAGACGTTTGTAACTGGCGAGGCGTCCGATGAACAGCACGCGCATCGGTCGCCCAGGCTCGACAGGGCGGGCCGGGATGGCGAGGAGCTGTTGTTCCTGTGCATTGCTGAGACAGCAGGGCAGCACCTGCACCCGCTTGGAGACACAGCCCTGGTGAATGAGCGCCTCCTCCAGCACCGGTGAGGTGGTAACAACTCCATCCAGGAGAGGCAGAAGCCGCAAGGCCAGCCACTGATACAAAAGGAACAGGCGACCACTGAACCCTGGAGACTGTTCGAGAAAGGAATGCCAATGGGCGGTGACCCGGCGCCGCGGCCTCAACACCTTGGCGGCAACAAGCAGAAGCAGCACACCAGGAGATGGAAGGTGGCCATGGAGGTGTTTGCTGCTGAGCAGAAGCCTTCCCAGGATCCGTGTCGGCCAAGGCAGTTGCAGTCGCGCCACGGGCGGGCTGCAGGGCAGTACCTGTCGCGGATAGCTCACTGGGCAGGAATCGATGGCGTGGCTGGCCTGCCGTTGAGGATCAAAGCTGTAAACGCGGCCGCCCCAGACGCTGGCGAGCTCGTGGGCGACCCGCTCAACGCCGCCAAATCCGGGGGGCCATTCCCGCAGCAGCTGCAGGATTGTCTGGCTCACCGGAGGGCCGTCCTGTTGCATGAATTGGAGTTCTTCAGACCGCGTAGTACTGCCTATACCACCGGGCAAAACACTCCACACCGGTTTCAATCGGGGTGTAGGGCTTGAAGCCCACCCAGGCCTCCAGGGCTGTGGTGTCGGCTGCGGTGGCGACGACGTCTCCGGGTTGCATTGGTTGGAAGTCTTTGATGGCGGTTGTCCCCAGCGCTTGCTCCATCACCTCGATGAACCGCATCAGAGGAGTGGGTTCGTTGTTGCCGATGTTGAACACTCGGTGAGGAGCCGCCGCGGTGGCCGGATCCGGGGCCAGTGGATCAAAGTCGGGATTGGCTGAGGCAGTCTTGTCGCAACAGCGCAGCACACCTTCCACGATGTCGTCGATATAGGTGAAGTCGCGCTGCATCTTGCCGTGGTTGAACACCCGGATCGGTTTGCCGGCAAGAATGGCTTTGGCAAACAACATCGGTGCCATGTCCGGTCGGCCCCAGGGGCCGTAGACCGTGAAAAAGCGCAGACCGGTCGCCGGCAACTGATAAAGATGGCTGTAGGTGTGCGCCATCAGCTCATTGGCTTTTTTGCTGGCGGCGTAGAGGCTCACTGGATGGTTCACGGGCTGTTGCTCGTGAAACGGCAGATTGCGGTTGCCGCCATACACCGAGCTGCTCGAGGCATACACCAGATGCTCGGTGCCATGGTGCCGGCAGCCTTCGAGGATGTGGCCGAAGCCCACAAGATTGCTCTGGATGTAGGCGGCTGGATTCTCCAGGGAGTAGCGCACCCCCGCCTGCGCTGCCAGGTTCACCACCACGCGCGGACGCTCAGCCGCGAATAGCTCCATCAGGGCTGTTCCGTCTTCCAGGGCAAGCCGTTCGAAGCGCCAGGCTCCTTGAGGCGCCATGGCTTCAATGGTCTGCAGGCGCGCCTGCTTCAGCGAGGGGTCGTAGTAACTGTTGAGGTTGTCGATGCCGATCACGCGGTCGCCGCGCTTCAACAAGCGCTGCACGAGGGCAGCACCGATGAATCCGGCCGCACCGGTGACGAGGATCGGACGGGACTGATCGCCGCTCATGCCTCTCCCTCGCCCACGCGCCAGAGGCTTAATCCGGCATTCTCAACCTCGGTCGGAGAGACCACCGAGCGTGCATCGAACACCCAGGCGGGCTGGCGCATGAGCTTCGACAGCGCGCTCCAGTTCAACTGCCGGTAGTCCCGCCATTCGGTGAGGATCAGGACAGCATCAGCACCAGTGACCGCTTTTTCCACGCTGGCACTGGGCCACCAGGTGCCTTCACCGCTGAGGGAGGCGCGGGTCGGGCCCGCGGATCCATCCGGAGCCTCGCTGGCTTGGAGCTGCAGATCCCGGGCGATCTGCTCGGAATCCACTTTGGGGTCGTGAATGGCCAGCTGGGCCCCTTCCACGAGGAGGTCTTTGGCGATCCGGATCGCGGGTGCCTCACGGGTGTCGTTGGTGTCGGCCTTGAAGGCGAAGCCCAGGATCGCCAGCCGTTTCCCCGTCACCGTGCCGAACAGCTTCTGCACCACCAAGCGGGCGATGCGGTGTTGCTGCCAGGTGTTCAGGATGACCACCTGTTCCCAATAATCCGCTACCTCCGGCAAGCCGAAATGGCGGCAGAGGTAAACCAGGTTGAGAATATCTTTCTGGAAGCAGCTGCCGCCGAAGCCGGGGCCCGATTGCAGAAACTTGGGGCCGATGCGGCTGTCGGTGCCGATGGCCCTCGCCACTTCACGCACGTCGGCACCAGTGCTCTCGCAGAGAGCGGCTACGGAATTGATCGAACTGATGCGCTGGGCCAGAAAGGCATTGGCGGTGAGCTTGGAGAGTTCGCTGCTCCAGAGGTTGGTGCGCAGAATCTTGCTGTCATCCACCCAGTGCGCATAAACCGAGGCGAGCGCTTCAATGGCCTCCTCTGTATTGCCGCCGATCAACACTCGGTCCGGTGACTCCAGATCGCGGATCGCGGTTCCCTCGGCCAGAAATTCCGGGTTGGAGAGGACCGCAAACGATCGATCACCCTGGGAGGTGTCTGCCGACGCCAGAATGGTTTGCACCGTTTCCGCGGTGCGCACCGGCAGGGTGCTTTTTTCCACAACGATGGTGTGGCCCTGGGCCGATTGAGCCACCTGACGAGCGCAGGCCTCCACCCAGCGCAGGTCACTGGCTTGGCCTGCCCCCAACCCCTTGGTCTTGGTGGGTGTGTTCACGGAGATGAACACCATGTCGGCGGCGGCGATGGCGTCGGCAACCCCTGTGGAGAAGTGCAGGTTGCGCCCCCTGGCCCGCTTCACCACGGCATCGAGGCCGGGCTCGTACACCGGCAGCTTGCTGAGATCTCGGTCGTTCCAGGCATCAATGCGGGCCTGATTGATGTCAACCACCGTGACTTGAATCTGTGGGCAACGATCGGCGATCACCGCCATCGTTGGCCCCCCTACATAGCCGGCACCGATGCAGCAGATGCGTTGAATTGGTGATCCCATCGCTGCGTTAGCTGGCGCATCGCTCGAGCAACGTTACCGCCAGTGGCTTCCAGGCTTCACTTCCTCCCTTGATACTCAACGGCATGCCAGGGTTTCCAAGAGCGCCGGGAGATCCACAGCGGGATCATTCCAGGGCAATGTGTGTTCCTCACCATCTCCTTGCAAGCGTTTGATCCTCACAATCCCCTGATCGACTTCGCCGTCGCCCAGCACCAGTGCTGATGGGGCCTTGCAGCGATCAGCCCGCTTGAACTGTTTGCCGAACGCGGCTCCTGAACCATCAAGCTCCACGGCGAGTCCGGCGTTGCGCAGGTCGCGGGCCAGGCCGAGGGCTACACCCTCGGCCTGGTCTCCACGATTCACCAGATACACATCCGGTGCTGCGTCCGACGCGTTGCCGAGCATCAATAGCAGACGCTCCATGCCGAGAGCCCAGCCCACAGCTGGAGTGGCCGGGCCCCCCAGTTGCTGAACGAGTCCGTCGTAGCGACCGCCACCGCAGACCGTGGCCTGGGCGCCGAGCTGGTCGCTAGTGATCTCAAACGCTGTGTGCCCGTAGTAATCCAGCCCGCGTACCAGGCGGGTGTTGTGCGTGAAGGGAATGGAGAGTTGGGTGAGCAGCGCCTGCACGTGTTCAAAACGTGAAGCACTTTCGGCGCTGAGGGCTGCTTGCAGCGTTGGAGCGTCGTTAAGAAGGGCCTGGGTGGATTGGTTTTTGCTGTCGAGAATGCGCAGCGGGTTTGTGCTGAGACGTTTCTGTGAATCGGCATCAAGCTGATCGCTGCGCTCCTCCAGCCAGGTCACCAGGGTGTTTCGGTAGGCCTGGCGGTCTTCCGATGTGCCCAGGGTGTTGATTTCTAGCTTCACGTGTTCCAAGCCCAGATCAGCAAGCAGATCCCATGCCAGGGCGATGACCTCCACGTCGCTGCGGGCACTGCTGACACCGAGGCATTCCACACCGATCTGATGAAACTGCCGCTGTCGACCAGCCTGAGGGCGTTCATAGCGGAACATCGGGCCTGAATACCAGAGCTTCTGAACTCCCTGACTCAGCAAGCCATGTTGGACGGCGGCGCGGACAACCGATGCCGTGCCTTCCGGTCGCAAGGTGCAGGATCGTTCACCACGATCGAGAAAGCTGTACATCTCCTTCCCAACGACATCCGTTGCCTCACCGATGCCGCGGGCAAATAATTCGGTGACTTCGAGCAAGGGAGTGCGAATTTCCTCCAGGCCTGCACGACGGAAGTGTTCGCGCGCAACGGCTTCCACGTTTTGCCAGCGCCGCGTTTGCTCGGGCAACAGGTCCACCATGCCCCGCAGGCTCTGCAGTTGGCTCATCGGCTCTCAACTTGTCGTGAGGCAGTCTGACTGCCGCCCAAACTCTCATCAAAAAACCCGCCCATCCCAGAGGGTGGCGGGTTTGAACAAATGCAAGAGGCTGCAGTGATTCAGGCTGAACCAACGCCTGTGTAGGAGCCATAGAAGAACAGACCCACCACAAACAGCACAGCCATGCCACCGGCAGTGGCCACGAGCCAGAGGGGAAGGGTTCCTTCAGTCCAGCGGGAACGCCAGGCGACGGCGGGGCGACCATCAGGTAGACGGTCAGGAATTCTTCCGTCAGGAAGATTGGATTTCTTGCCACTCATGAATCAGAACCTCAGTTGAAGAAGTAACTGGAGAAAAGAATGCCTGTGGTGAAGACCACAAGAAGGCCCAGATAAAGACTGGTGCGGTTCAACTCGACGGGCAAGTTGTTGGGATTGGGGTTGCGCTCCATGGTTCAGAGAGTTGAAAGATCAGCGGCGAACGAACTGCATGGCTGCCAGGGCGCCAAGAAAAAACACTGTGGGAACGCCCAAGGTGTGAACAGCGAGCCAGCGCACCGTGAAGATTGGGTAATTGCGTGGCGTGGAGGTGGCGGGAGATTGCGTCATGGTTCTGGTTTATTTCAGGCGCTGGTCAAGGTCGGACTTGCCTTCGTAGCGCTGGCTCACCACTGGAGCTTTGCTTTCGCTGGCCTGGAAATAGGCATCAGGGCGAGGTGTTCCGAAGGCGTCGTAGGCCAGGCCGGTGGACACAAACAGGAAACCCGCCAAGAAAATGGAGGGCAGTGTGATGGCATGGATCACCCAGTAGCGGATGCTGGTGATGATCTCGAAAAACGGGCGTTCCCCGGTGGAGCCGGCGGCCATGACTTCGGGCGTATCAGCTTGGTGATCCTAGGGGTAGGGCTCCGGCCATTGCGGCTGGAGCCTGCCCATGGTTACGAAGCGTTGTCCGTTCGCGGCTGATCCCTGCGCTCAGCTCACTGCCGTCCAATGCAGCATCAAGCCACGTTCTCCGAGAAGAAACGCGTGGTCTTGGCCTTCGCTGTCGTCAAAGACGAACCGATTGAAATTGGTCGGTGCCTGCCGGCTTTCGGGATCGCGCTCCCAGCTGTCACCTCCGTCCCGGCTCACCAGCAGGGTGCCGTTGCCGCCACCTGCCCAGATGGCACCATCCTTCGACCAGGCCATGTCCATATAGCCGTAGCCGTTGGTGATGGGAATGATCGGCTTGTTCCAGCTCTCAGGGTCTTCAGCATTGTCATTGAGTCGGATCTGAGCGCCACGGGCCACCATCCATAGGTTTCCATCCGGCTGGTAGCCAATGCTCTGCAGCCTCTGGCTGCTCACGCGCTGATGCACCTGCCATACCTCTTGTCCCGGAATCCAAGTGGCGTAGAAATTGCCCAGGCTGCTCACACTCACGTAACCTCCATCGGCACTGCGGCGCAGGTCGCGCACTGCACCGGCGGCATCACTCACCTCCGCTTCCCAGCTGCCGCCGCCGTCACGGGTGCGATACACAGCACCAACGTTGGTGGCCAGCTCAGCACTGTCGGCTCCCAGTGCGGTGATGAGATAGGGCTCGCCAGGCAGCTTGGTGTCGAGGAACAAGCGGGTCCAGTTTTGGCCGCCATCAGTGGTGTGCATCAGCAGGCCAGGCTGGCCTGCGATCCAGCCATCGTCGCCTTCAAAAGCGATGCTGAGCAGGCGGAAGTTCTCCTCATCGGGGAGGTCAAGGCTGCGTTCGTTCCAGCTGGACCCTCCGTCGTTGGTTTCAAGGATCAGGCGGTTGCTGCCCACCAGAAAGCCGTGATCCGCACTGGTAAAGGCCACATCCAGAGGATTGGCGTCGGTGTTGAGGTCCACCACCTGCCAAGGACTGCTCGTGGCCACGGGAACACGGGTGGTGACGCAGCCTCCGAGGCCGAAGCCGATGCAGGCCACCAGCACGAGCTGGATCAGGGGTTTGAACAGAGAAGACATGCGAGGCACAGAAAACAACGGATCGACGCGCTCAGCGCAGGGAGTAAAGCGAAAGGAAAAAGGCAAATCCGAGGAGCAGGCCGCCAAAGATCAGAACATTTTTCTGTCCTGGGGTCAGTCGATTGACGCCCAGGCCGTAATTCAGGTTTTCCTCGAAGCCACTGGCCTTGGAGCGGGGGCCGATGTCTCGGAAGGCGCCGACCCTGCTGCGGCACACGGGGCAACGGAAACTTGCCACATCCAGATCTTCGAAGGCGGTACCACTCGGAATCGCCAGCTTCTTCACCCCTTCATCGGGGTCGTACACATAGCCACAACTGCGGCATTCGAAGCGGTGGGTGCGCGGATCGCTTGCTTCGGCAAGGGTCTGTTCAGTAGGAGCCTGCGGGGCCTCGGCTTCAGAGTCCGCAGCTGCAACGTTGTCTGAGGCCTGTGATTCGTCGCTCACCGTCGCTCATCCGGGCTCGATCACTCTATCGGCGTGATCACAGCCAACGTCAGATGCTGCCTGCAAATGCCAGACTGGCCCCCAGATCGGAGCCTATTGAATGTTTGTGCTTCCGGGATACGACGCCTTTCTCGGCTTTCTGCTGATCGCAGCAGCCGTACCGGTGCTGGCGTTGGTGACCAACAAACTGCTGGCTCCCCGCAGTCAGGCCGGAGAGCGACAGCTCACCTACGAATCGGGTATGGAGCCGATCGGTGGTGCCTGGATTCAGTTCAACATTCGCTATTACATGTTTGCGCTGGTCTTCGTGATTTTCGATGTGGAGACCGTCTTTCTGTATCCCTGGGCTGTGGCTTTCCATCGCCTGGGCTTGCTGGCGTTCATCGAAGCGTTGATTTTCATTGCCATCCTTGTGGTGGCTCTCGCCTACGCCTGGCGCAAGGGCGCCTTGGAGTGGAGCTGACCCCATGACCTCTTCCACTGATCGTTCCGCCATGGCCGGAGACACCCCTTCCATTCAGGCTCTGCGCGATCTGCGCGAGGCCAGTTGCGGTCCAGTTGCAGGAGCTGCTGACGGTGCCCCCACGGTGACCCAGGACCTGAGTGAGAACGTGATTCTCACCAGCCTTGATGATCTGCACAACTGGGCCCGCTTGAGCAGCCTTTGGCCGCTTCTTTACGGCACGGCTTGCTGCTTCATTGAATTTGCGGCGCTGCTCGGGTCACGTTTCGATTTCGACCGTTTCGGGCTTGTGCCCCGCAGTTCACCGCGTCAGGCCGACCTGCTGATCGTGGCCGGCACGGTGACGATGAAGATGGCTCCGGCCCTGGTGAGGCTTTATGAGCAGATGCCTGAGCCCAAGTACGTGATTGCCATGGGCGCCTGCACCATCACCGGTGGAATGTTCAGTGCCGACTCCACAACGGCGGTGCGCGGTGTCGACAAACTCATCCCCGTTGATCTCTATATGCCGGGTTGCCCCCCCCGCCCGGAGGCCATCTTTGATGCGGTGATCAAATTGAGAAAGAAGGTGGCCAACGAATCCGTCGCCGATCGTCGTCAGCTCAAGCAGACCCACCGTTATTGCACCGTTGCCCACGCGATGACTCCAGTGGAGCCCATCGTCACGGGTGCCTATCTCCGTGCTGAAACCCAAGTGGCTGCTCTCCAACCCGGTGCAGGCCTGCCGATGCCTGCCTTGGAAACCGCTGACGCTGTTCAAACTTCTGAGCCCTCATGAGTACCACCCCTGACAAGCAAGCGAATGATGACGCTCCAGTCGCCGTGGCCCCTGCGCCTGGCCTGGTCAGCCAATGGCTGAGCCAGCAGGGCTTCGACCATGAAGTTCTTGAGCCCGATCACGTGGGTGTCGAGCAGATTGCTGTGGAAGCTCTGTTCTTGCCAGTGATCGCTGCGGCACTCAAGAGCCATGGATTCGATTACCTGCAATGCCAGGGCGGCTACGACGAAGGCCCCGGAGAGCGGCTGGTGTGCTTCTACCACCTGTTGGCGATGGCGGAAGTCACCGAAGGTGGCGCCAACCAGGTGCGCGAGGTGCGTTTGAAAGTGTTCCTGTCCCGTGAAGGGCAGCCCAGTGTTCCTAGTCTTTATGGGCTGTTCCGAGGTGCCGACTGGCAGGAGCGGGAAACCTTCGACATGTTCGGCATTCAGTTCGAAGGTCACCCTCATCCCAAACGCCTGCTCATGCCGGAAGACTGGACAGGATGGCCTCTGCGCAAGGACTATGTGCAGCCTGATTTCTACGAAATGCAGGACGCCTATTGATCAGCTGCTTGCTGAGCTGCTGATCCCTGAAGATCTTTCTTGTGTTTGCGATAGAAACGCATCACTGCCAGTGCCAGCGAACGTGGGTCGTGACGCAAGGTGGCTGTAGGCCTGCTTCCCTGTAATGGTGCCTCCATCACTTCGTACCCTTCGGAGATCAATTGCCGCCTGTTACAAACAACGGGGTCAGCGCCTCTGGATCGATAGTGAGCGATCAAGGGAGAATCCGCGATCGCTTCCTGGGCCAGTACCGCATCGAACAGTCGCTGGTTGATGCCAAGAGAGGCCAGCTGCGCTTCGATCGCTCGTAGGTGACCGGTCACATCGAGCCCATCGGTTTCTCCGGGCTGGGTCATCAGATTGCAGATGTAAAGCCTTGGGGCACGGCTGCGTTGAATCGCTGTCACCAGCTCGGGCACCAGCAGATTCGGAAGCAGTGAGGTGTACAAGCTCCCAGGTCCGAGCAGGATCAGATCCGCTTGGGCAATGGCCTCAAGGGCTCTCGGGAGAGCTGGTGGTCGTTCAGGTAAACAGCCCAGACGCACGATCGGATTCGGCGCTTTGCCAATCGCGGATTCGCCCTCAATGCGCCGCCCATCCTCAAGTTCCGCCCACAGCCGTACGTCGGCATTGGTGGCCGGTACCACCTGGCCCTGCACGGCCAGCACGCGGCTCGAGGCGGTGATGGCTGTCTCGAGATTGCCGGTAATCGCTGTCAGCGCAGAGAGAAAGAGGTTGCCGAAGCTGTGGCCTTCCAGTCCTGTTCCCGAGGAGAAGCGGTACTGAAACAGGCGCGTCAGCAGGGGCTCCTCCGTGGATAGAGCGGCAAGACAGTTGCGGATGTCTCCAGGCGGTTGCACCCCCAGTTCGCGGCGCAGCACGCCGCTGCTGCCTCCGTCGTCGGCCACCGTGACGATGGCGGTGATGTGGCTGCTGTAGCGCTTCAAACCGCTGAGCAGGGTGGACAAGCCGGTGCCACCACCGATGGCCACGATGTTTGGCCCCCGGTTCAACCGGCTCTTCGCGCGCAAGGCGTCGACAAGAACAGTGTCTTTTTCGGGAGCGAGAGCCTGCTGGATCGAACCGAAGCTGCGGCTCTGACCCCAGAGAAGCAGTCCGATCCCAGCAAGCAGCATGAGAGGACCCGTGATTCCCCGGGGTAGGACCCTGGTGATCCAGCCGAGCACTTCCTGAATGGCCCAGAGGGTCCAGTAGATCGGTTGCAGATCGGCCCATACGGCAGCACCGATGAGGGCCAGTACAAGCCCGATCCCTGAGGTGAGCAGCCAGCGTTTCACGACCAGTCCAGGCTGCAGCCAGCGCATCGCGCGGCGAGAGCGCAGCATCAGGTCGCGCTGCCGCTCAGCCTGCATGGCTCGGATGCGTTGACGGTTTCCGCGGCGTGAAGGACTGGTCAAATGCGATCCGTAGCGAGGGGTTCGCGTCCCTTGCGATCCCCAAACTGTACGGAAGCTGGCCCCAATGGCCATCCCTTCGTGTCGGACGCGGCAGGATGGTGGTTCATGCAACGCGGCCCTGACATGAGTCGGCCGAGCACCACCCCAGCAACAACGCCGACGCCCGTGGTGGAGGTGCGAGACCTCACCATGCAATGGGGCCCCAGGCCCGTGCTCGAGCGTGTGTCGCTCACCATGAAGCCTGGCGAGCGGATTGCCGTTGTCGGTCCCTCCGGTGCCGGTAAATCCACGGTGTTGCGTCTCCTTGCTGGACTGCAGCTGCCAACGGGCGGTGAACTGAGCCTCTTCGGTGAACCGCAGACCTACCTGCGCCTCGATCAGCGTCGGCCTCCTGATGTGCGACTGGTGTTTCAGAACCCAGCTCTGCTGGCCTCCCTCACGGTCGAGGAAAATGTCGGTTTTTTGCTCACACGCCTGGGCCGTCTCAAGCAAGCTCAGATTCGAGAGCGGGTGCAGCAATGCCTTGAAGCCGTCGGCCTTCATGAAGTGGCCGACAAGTACCCAGGTCAGTTGAGCGGGGGCATGCAAAAAAGAGTGAGCTTTGCCCGGGCCCTGATCGATGATCCAGATCGGGAGGAAGGAGCCATGCCTCTGCTCCTTTACGACGAGCCCACCGCTGGTTTGGATCCAGTTGCTTCCACGCGGATTGAAGATCTGATTGTGAAAACCACCACGGTGGCTCGGGGCTGTTCTGTCGTTGTGAGCCACGTTCACAGCACGATCGAGCGCTCCGCTGAACGGATCGTGATGCTGTACGGCGGGCGCTTCCAGTGGGATGGAACTGTTGAGGAGTACCGCAATTCAGATAATCCCTACGTTGTGCAGTTCAGGACAGGTAATCTGCGCGGGCCGATGCAACCCTCCGACCACTAATCCATGCGCCGTAGTGTCCGCGAAGCCCTCGTCGGTTTTTCGATTGTTGGAGCGATCGCCGGATTTGCCGGCACCATGCTTTGGTTAAGGGGAGTGCGCTTGGGCTCTGAAACCTGGACGGTCCAAGCTGATTTCCAGAATGCAGGTGGTCTGGCTGACCGCTCTCCCGTTACGTTCAGGGGAATCACCGTGGGAACGGTGCGAGCGATTGAAGTCACTCCTCAGTCGGTAAGGGCCACGCTCGAAATCAACCAGGACTCCCTCAAACTTCCCCTGCCGGTTACGGCCATCGTGTCGGAGGCATCGTTGCTTGGTGGTGACGCCCAGGTTGCACTGAAAACCAAGGGCACCACGCTGCTTAAAGATGCACCGTCCCCCAAATCGCGCGGGTGCAAAAACAGTGGGGTTTTATGCGACGGTGACACGATTCGCGGCCAGTCGGGAGCCACCCTCACGTCGGTCACCGCCAGTTTAGAGAAGCTGCTCGATCAAGCCCAGAAATCCAATCTGATCCCTGAACTGGTGAAATCCACGAAGCAGTTCGGGACGACCAGCCAGGACGCTTCCAAATTCCTCGACACCGCCGATGAGGCGGCCCAGAACGTGGATGCACTTGTGCAGCAACTTCGTGATGAGGTTGCCCGTGCTCAGCCCACGATCGACAACCTCAACCGGGCCACAGCCGAAGCTGCTTCAGCAGCGGCCAGCATCAATAACCTCGCCAAGGCGTTTGATAACCCTGAAACGGTCAGTGAGCTCAAGCAGACCGTGACCAACGCCAAGCAGCTCACGGCCCGCATTGATGCCGTGGGTGGAGACATTGAACAGCTCACAAAGGATCCTCAGTTCATGCAAGGCCTCCGCAGCGTGATGATCGGCCTCGGCGCCTTCTTCGATGAGGTCTATCCAGCCAGGACGGGCACCTCGAACTAACGGATCAGGGTCAGGTCACGGCATTGATGGCCTCCATGGCCACCGCTGCGATCGCTTGATCACTGGCTTTCGGCAGTTGGACGTATTTACCCCCAGCCGCTTCCGCCAGATCCTTGCCCATGCCGCTGCCGATGAATTTGCGCTCGGTGTCGATCACCAGCAGCTTGAGACCGAGCATTCGGTAACGGCTGGCCACATCGAGCACTTCCTGCTTGAGATCAGGCTTCTCGTCACCTTCAAGCTCCGGCTGGCCCAGAGAGGTGCTGAGGGGAACGTTGCCGCGCCCGTCAGTGATCGCCACCACCACCACCTGCCCGAGATCGCCCGTGGCCAGGGCATTGGCGCCGACGCGGGCCGCCTGGGTGAGGCCGTGGGCTAGCGGTGAACCACCGCCGCAGGGCATCGATTCCAGGCGCCGGCGGGCGGCTGTGATCGAGCGGGTGGGCGGCAGTAGCACTTCGGCCTGATCGCCGCGAAAGGGAATCAGGGCCACTTCATCGCGGTTTTCATAGGCTTCCGTGAGCAGACGGATCACGGCACCTTTGGCGCTCTGCATCCGGTTCAGAGCCATGGATCCGCTGGCATCTACCAGGAAGATCACCAAGGCTCCTGCTTGTCGCTGCAGCAGCTTGGCGCGCAGATCTGCCTCTTCCACAATCACGGTGCGATCCGGTTGGCGTGCCCGGCGTGCTTTTTGGTAGGGAGCAGCCGCTCGAAGCGTGGCATCGACGGCGATGCGCCGGACGGGACCGCGGGGGAGCATCGGTTTCACATAACGGCCACGGCTGTCACTGAGCACCACCGAACGGCTGCCACTGTTGCCGCTCTTGCTCTTGGCAGCATTGAACAGCAGCAGGTCGGGATCGATCGCAACCGCCTCGGGATCCAGCATGAACTCTTCCGGCACTGATGGAGGTGCCTCGTCCTGCTCCGAGTCCTCGTCGTCGTCGTTGTTGTCGTCGTCGCTGTCGTCGCTGCTGTCTTCTGGCGGATCGTTTTCGTCCTCGCCGGACCCCTCGGGTGGGGGAGGCGTGTCGTCGTTGGTCTGTTCACCGGAGTCCGGTGGCGGCGGGGTTTGATCGTCTGGTTGCTCGGGCGGTGGCGGTGGCTCCATCTGCTGATCCGGTGGTGGCAGCTGGGAGGCGCGTGGCGCAATCACCAGGGCCACCGCCACCTGCAGGTCGTCGGCTTCGACCTGATCGCGGCCACTGAGGGCCGCATGGGCCTTGGCCACGCGCACGGCATACAGCTCGGAGCGATGCCCTTCGACCCCACCGCGGATGGCTTCGGTGACCAGGTATTCGACCTGCTCGCGGCTGATCTGCACATCCGGGAGCCATTGCCGAGCCAGCAGCAGCTGGGTCGCCAGAGCGTCTGTTTCCTCTTTCCAACGCTCCGCGAAGCTGCGGCTGCACTGGCCATGACTGAGTACCGCGTTGGTGATTTCAACTCGCTGCTCGGTGCTCACCAACTGGTTGGCGGAGAGGGCGATTGCAAATCGGTCCAGTAGGTGATCACGAACGTTCCCTTCCTCTGGGTTGTACGTGGCAATCAACAGAGGCCGGCAGGGGTGGCGGAGGCTCAGGCCTTCGCGTTCCACCTGGTTCTCGCCGGCTCCCACTGCGGCCAAGAGGAGATTGACGATGCCGTCATCCAAAAGGTTCAGTTCGTCCACATACAGCACTCCCCTGTGGGCCTCGGCCAGAAGGCCAGGTTGAAACACAGGGCTGCCAGAGCTGAGAGAGGCGGTCACGTCCACGGCACCCACGAGGCGATCCTCCGTGATGCCGAGAGGAACTTGAACGAACGGCGCCGGAATCACCCGTGAGGGTGGCTCAGTGCTCAGCTGCTCCCGGGTTGCTGCGTCCCATTCCTCCGCACGGGTGGGATCGAGGTTGCGCCCCGGACCTGAGGCCAGTCCTGCCGCTTCTGGATCCAGCACGTCGATCGGAGGCAGGAGCGCATGCAGTCCCCGCGCCAGCACTGACTTGCCGGTGCCACGCCCCCCAGCGATGATCACGCCGCCCAGTCCTGGGTCCACGGCTGCCAGGAGCAAGGCGAGTTTGAGGGTGCCATGACCGGTGATGGCAGCCAGGGGAAAGGCGCGGCTGGCCTGATC
>ERZ802830.347-NODE-347-length-46018-cov-15.8886_pt1 | contig 46018 bp, 41 predicted proteins | sample MGYA00345654_ERZ802830 | MGnify/ENA primary metagenome ERZ802830 (study PRJEB30503, sample SAMEA104212375) | marine metagenome | biome: Westerlies Biome; feature: [SRF] surface water layer (ENVO:00010504) within the epipelagic zone...; material: water...
TCATAAAGGATCCAAGGGGAAAGTTCTGTGGAAGAACATTCGAGTGAAACCTTGATTCACCAGTCTAAGAGGATGGTGGTGTGAGCCGATCGTCGTCTGGTACATGCCGGTGATCATGGCCGACCGAAACGTCGAGCAGACCCGTTTCATAAAAACCCTCAATAATCTCCTAGCCGATACCGTGCCTCAGATCATTGGCGGTGGTAGAGTTGATCTACAGAAGATGAAGGTTTGTAGTTTTGGTTTAACGGGTTTGGGATGATGAAAAGATTTTTTAGTTTCGGAAGAGAGGCCGTCGACCAGCATAAGGGTCACTCCGACAAAATCTGCCGGCGTCGGGGTCTTTCTGTCGAGCAGTTGGAACCCCGTCAATTGCTTGCGGTGACGGGTGGGACTGATAGTTTCGCCTACTTTTTGGATGAGATCGATGATGCCAACGTCGCTCTCACGATGCCGACTAGTAGTGTTTCAACAGCGATCAGTACGGTGATTGGTGAAACGAGCCAGGAAAAGCGTCAGAAGTGGACGAGTGATTGGACGAAAGAAAATTCTACGATTGATGCCCGTGTGGTCGGTCAGTCGGTTAACTTACAGGGACAGGGCACGGCAGGCAAAAACCTCTGGCCGTTCATCAGTCACTTGTTCAGTTCAGCCGACCCCGTGCCAGCCAGCGGTCGGCTAGCCTTGGCAAAAGAAATTCTCAATGCAGTAATGGTCTATCAACCCAAAGTGCCGGGTGATCTGGGCCCTGAGTTTCCTCTGCCTACTGAAGCGACGCCCACAGCAGATGGTGGCTATGTAATCTGGGCGCAGGATTTTGAGTTTGGTCCCGGGCATGCACCAACGGCTGAAGTCTATGCTGGTATCACTGCAGTGCTTTGGGCGGGACGTCAGGTTCTGAATGAGGTTTCACCGGGTTCTTCACCGATGCAGATTGTCCCTGTAGTCTCCAGCAGTATCTTTAAGACTCTTGGGAATCCGAAGACTGGATACTTCAACTCACAATTAATTCTTAAGGGTACTACCGAGATACCCTACCTCGCCGCCCTGGAGCTCGATCCTCTTCCTCAGACTAATAACAGTAAGCCGTCTCCGGCTAATCCATTCGGCGAATGGAACTTTCTTTCGATGCTGTTTCATAATAAGGTGATTGACGGCTTTCTGGGGCAGCAGTATGCGTGGAACAATCCAGGAGCCGTGCCCGGCAGTGTCACAGCTGATACGGTCGCTTTTTTTCCAAACCAAGAGTTGCCGTATGCGATTTTGTCGGCCCATGACCAGCCGAACACGCCGGGGAAAACAACACCCCCCCCTGACTACCCCTGGCCCAACCTGACCCATTTTCCACAGCCACGAAATCCGTCGGCACCCTGGCCGAGTCATCATCAAGGCAGCCTGCCCTTTTCCGCCGGTGTTTATTGGCACCAGGACGTGGATCCTCTCTCAGGCTTTGACCCAGGGACAGTTTTGACACCAACGATTGCCCCGCTGCCTACTGCGACGCCCAAGCCAATGCAGCGGCCGGAGTTACGGCCGGTGACGACGATGGTGCTCGACGGTCCGATCGGGCCAAGCCCAGTGTTGATTTCAGCAGCCGAGGTGAGCATCGCAGCGATCAATGGTCGGCCCGATTTGTCATTTGTGGTTTCCGCTGTCGCATCCGGCCGCGTTGAAAAGTGGACCAGCAGCGACTGGGTCGATATCTCAACACCACCGTCGACGTCCTCGCCAATGGAATTGCTGCAACTTCTCCAGCTGCGGATGGTTGCACCGACTGATCAACTGCGGTGGGTGCCACCTGCCGATACGATTAGTGAGCAGACGGCCTTCACATTGATTGGCTGGAATGGCCAGCAGGCATCAGCCTCGGCTTCAACGCTGGTGATTGAGGCGGGGCCTTTGTTGACACCTGAACTGGTGCTCTGGCATGAGGGCTACAAGGCACCGCTTGATGAACTCTTTCAGCCGCAAGCCTGGGATGCCTACACCGGGGCGATCATCGACTTTGCGACTGCGAAGGGGATTGGCACCGTGATGATGACCATTGATTTTGGCACTACCACTGACACGCTCCCTGACGATGCAAAAGGCTACGTGCAGCAGTTTCTCACGGCAGCTGAAGCAGCTAGCCTTCGGCCAGGGCTGTTTTTGACCTTTGGCACCCAGACGACGGTCGCGATGGCGGCTGATTATCTTTCTGGCTTCAACCATACCCAACCGCTTTTGATCGGTGTCGATGTCGAAAACTTTGTTGACGTCAGCCAGCCATACCCTGAACTCAAAGCGGCCACGATTATGGAGACATTTATTACTCCATTTGCCAATGCCCTCGATGCCAAGGGGGTTTCATATGCCGAGATAAGCCCGATCGGTGGCATGGCGGTAAATAGCAACTGGGCTAATCCCATGACCAATGTCTATGAGTATTATTCAGATGCCAATGGTGTACTTAATCCTCTTTTTGCCAACCATCAAGATAATGCTGCAGCAGCCTTTGCAGCTTTTCAGGATGCGCTGGCCGATCCGCTTAATGCCGATGCTATCGTCAAGCCTGACAAAATAGATGGCTGGCCAGCATTTGCGATTTCCCAGCTTGGGAGCGAATGCCTGGGCGGTGAGTCAGCCACCGGCAAGATGCATCCCTGCGGAATTGCTGACATCTTCGGTACCTGGCAGTGGGATGAGTTTGAACAGTTTCTCGGGTACTACCAGAAGACCTATTCACCCGAGCGGATCGTGATCTATCAGGCTGATCAACTGCCCTGTGACTGGCTTGTGAATGGCTGTCCGCCACCGGCATAATTGAGCTATTGGTAGACTGCCGTTGAGGAAATACTGTGAATCGGTGTAGGCAACGCTCAAGAAGATGGTCAGGAGAATAGTGAGTTCAGTTGGCCTGTTTCAGTCTCTCAGAAACATCGAGAGGCCAGTATTAGGGCCAAAGATCTGGCCAGTAATCCTCGTAAGTACCGTGAAAAAAAGTGCAAACGAGGGGAGAAGAGCTCCCCGAGTAGGACTCGAACCTACAACCTAGCGGTTAACAGCCGCTCGCTCTACCATTGAGCTATCGGGGAATATGAGGGGCCTTTGAGTTTTCAAACGATACCGAAAAATTGAGTCGAAGGCGAGATGCACCATTTTTCGTTCTGCAAAAAACGATATGTCCAGTGTGGAGCGGTCTATCAGGTATCCCGCACCTTTTCCATCAGAACACGATTGCCCTTCTCGTTGTACTCAACTCGGGTCATGAAGTTATGAATCAGCATGACACCACGGCCATTTGGTACTTCCAGCCGGTCGTCCTGCGTGCAGTCTGGTACCTCGTCCGGCTTAAAGCCATCTCCCTCGTCTGTGATTTCAATTCGTACAGTCGTAGGTGAGACGAAACATTCGACATGTACTTTTTTGTCTGCACTGAGTTTATTGCCGTGAACAATTGCGTTTACAATTGCTTCTTCGGCAGCCAAGTGAATCGAAAAAATATCAGCACTGGCCCAGCCGTGCTCCCCAAGCCTGTCGAGCAACTCTTCCATGATCAATCGACTCGCGCCCCGCTCGCTCGGCAGGTCAATAGACTTCTGCCATTCGGCTTGGCCAGAACTGCTGTCATGATGAGAAGACGATTCGGTCATAGTAGCCGCACAAGTTGCGTGCGGGGAAAAGGGTGGTTATTCCAGTAAGGGAAGCTGTGGGCGATCAACCAAAGGCGGTCATTGCTTCTGTTTCGTCTTTACGAATATCAAAAACTTTATTCAGTTTTGTGATCTGAAAAACTTCAAAAATTTCAGGACGAATGTTACACATCTTCATCCGGCCTTTGCTTGCCTTCACCTTTCGATCCAGCGTGATTAACTTGCCGAGTGCAGCACTCGAAAGAAACTCGACATTGGTAAAGTTAAGCAAGATATCACCCATACTTTGCTGCTCAACAAGACCAAAGAGTTCAGCGCCGAGCTCTTGAATACTTGCCTCATCGAGAATCTTTTTGTCGTTGAAACTGACGATGGCGACATCGTTGTTTTGTGTGACGCCTATCCGTCGATACTGAGCCATGCGGTTCTTCTCCAAGTCGTTTAAAAGCGAACAACCTTAAATAAAAATGCTGAACCCTCCCGTAAGTCTAGCTCCCGCATAACGAGCCCAGCGAAACAGCTCGCTTTGGAATGAACCTGACGCGCAGTGAAGCCATACAAACGGACGGGCCGTAATCCTAGCGATTTTCTGAGGTGATTACCAACGAAGGTGATGAAGATGATGAGGAATCAGGTGGACACAAACGGCTTGTTTTCCCGTTTTCTCGCGAAGAGAAAGAAGAATCTGAAAAAGAGCTTTTGTTTATCTGTGCCGCCAATATGGCAGTCTGCCAGGATATTGCACCTGTGAGCCTTCGCCATGGAAGACAAAGGATCGCAATTCATGAAAATACGTGTGGAAGCTGAAAAAACTCCTAAATTCACTCTTCTCAAAGTCATGAAAAACTGCTCTTGACGGATTTTCTGACACTCATTTTCAAACTGGCGCGGGAGTTGCACTGTGGAGGGTAAGAAGGTGTTGTGAGTGCCGCTGAGGCAGTCGCGTCACCTTGGGAACATGGTATCCCTCTCCTAGAGCCTTGAGATATCACTCCCACAGTATCGTTTCGACTTTCCCTTTCAATCGGACTATAGAGGACCCCCAGAATGGCAGCCGCTGCGAGCAAGGCCGGGAAGGCCAAATCAACCCTTATCCCCCTTGGTGATCGCGTTGTTGTAGAGCGCGAAGAAAGCGAGCAGACAACATCTGGTGGCATTCTTCTGCCAGATTCAGCGAAAGACAAGCCTGCACGAGGCGTTGTTGTCAGCGTTGGTGAAGGCAAACTCGATGACAAGGGAAACCGTCATCCTTTGCAGGTCAAGCCGGGCGATCGCGTGGTCTTTACGAGCTACGCAGGCGAAGCTTTTCAGGTTGCTGAGCAAGAACTTCTGCTGATGCGAGAAGACGACATTCTTGCAGTCCTTGGTTAGTTCAGCACAGCGCGCAGTCGATAAACGACTGTTGATTCACATTTCCAAACTTAAACCGTCCAAATAATTTTCAGTACAGGAGAAACATTCGATGGCCAAAATGATGGCGTTTGATCAGGAAGCCCGCGAAGCAATGCGGCGGGGTGTCTCCAAACTGGCCCGTGCAGTCAAGGTTACACTCGGTCCAAAGGGTCGAAACGTAATTCTGCAAAAGAGTTTCGGTTCTCCAACGGTTACCAAGGACGGTGTTACCGTTGCAAAAGAAATTGACCTTGAAGACACTTATGAAAACATGGGTGCCCGCATGGTGCGTGAAGTTGCCAGTAAGACAAGTGATGTTGCCGGTGATGGCACTACCACGGCAACTGTCCTCGCCGAGGCCGTCTTCAATGAAGGACTGCGAGCTGTTGTTGCCGGAGTCAATCCGATCCAGATGAAGACTGGAATTGAAAAAGCCGTTGAGGACATCACAGCAAAACTTCACAGTTCAGCGATCCCTGTAAAGGGAAAGAAAGAGATGGCCCAAGTTGCATCTATCGCAGCAAATAATGATGCCGAGATCGGTGACTTGCTTGCAGAAGCTATGGATAAGGTAGGCAAGGACGGCGTGATTACTGTCGATGAAGGGAAAAGCCTCGCGACAGAAATTGAGTTTGTTGAGGGCATGCAGTTCGATCGAGGGTATCTCTCTCCTTACTTCGTCACCGATGCACAGGCGATGCAGTGTGTCCTTGAAGACTGCTATATCCTTGTATACGAGAAGAAGATTTCCACAGTAAAGGACATCGTTCCGCTGTTGGAGGCTGTTGTGAATGCCGGCAAGCCAATGCTGATTGTGTCTGAAGAAGTCGACGGAGAAGCACTTGCCACATTGGTAATCAACCGTTTGCGTGGCACGTTCCAGGTATCTGCCGTCAAGGCTCCTGGATACGGAGATCGCCGAAAGGCCATGCTCGAAGACATTGCCATCCTCACTGGAGCAACGGCCGTCTTTGAAAATCTTGGTATGAAACTCGAGAACATCGGCCTTGCCGAGCTGGGTCGTGCCAAGAAGGTCATTATCGATAAAGACAACACGACCATTATCGAGGGTGGCGGAAAAACATCTGACATCAAAGCACGGATTGAGCAGATCCGTCGTGAAATTGAGAATGCATCCAGTGACTACGATCGTGAAAAGCTGGAAGAGCGTCTTGCAAAACTCGCTGGTGGTGTTGCCAAGATTAATGTTGGTGCAGCAACAGAAAGTGAAATGAAAGAAAAGAAGGCCCGTGTAGAAGACGCGCTTCATGCAACCCGTGCCGCTGTTGAAGAAGGCATCCTGCCAGGTGGTGGTGTTGCGTTGCTGCGTGCTAGCTCACAGGTAAAGCCAAAGGGTTTAAGTGATGATGAGTCCGTTGGCTATCAGATTGTTGTACGGGCGTCTCGTTCTCCAGTAACGATGATCTCAACCAATGCTGGCCAAGACGGTTCTATCGTGTGCGAAAAAGTTCTTTCTGGTGAAGGGAACTTTGGCTACAACGCCGGAACTGATAAGTATGAAGATCTCGTCAAGGCTGGCGTTATCGACCCAGCCAAGGTGACGCGAACTGCTCTGCAGAACGCCACGAGTGTCTCAACGCTTCTTCTGACAAGTGATGCACTGATCGCTGAAAAGCCAAAGGACGCAAAGGGCAAGGGCGGTGCAGGCCACGGCGGTGACTACGATATGTATTAATGCCGTCTGAGGCGTCTCAATACACCTCTAGCAAGAATAAAGGGTTGGGTTGCTCTAGTAGGGCGGCCCGGCCCTCTTGCTTTTCAGCACGGCCTGCGTTGGCTAGGCTGAATCAATCTTCGTTTTTGAGGGAGTACGAAATATGCCACAGCAGAGTTGTCCACTTACCAGCCAGCAGGTTGTCGACATCTACTTCATGGAGCATCGGGCAAAGCTTCTTGATATTGCCGCCTTTCTCGATCGCCTTGAGCGAGCCGAGGGTCATGAGGGCCTTCAGGACGTACGGGTACGAGCCTTGAAAAAAGCGATTCCACTTTTGATTGATTCAAGTTGTGAGAACCATGCGAACCGCGCTGAGCGTATGCTTGAACTCTTGAGTGATCATACAACGGAACCAACTCCTGCTGCACACACGCAGTCAGCACTTGGGGCCGATCCAAAGACGGACTACTGAGAGTACATCATGGCCTATATTGACCCACATATTCACATGGTCAGTCGAACCACAGATGACTATCGCCGCATGGCTCAGGCGGGCTGTGTCGCAATTACTGAGCCGGCATTCTGGGCAGGGTTTGATCGTTCCAGCCCGGCTGGTTTTTATGACTATTTTCGTCAACTCACAGATGTAGAACCGAAACGCGCTGCTCAATACGGTATTGTCCACTACTGCTGGCTGTGTATTAACCCCAAAGAAGCTGAAGACCCCGCATTTGCACGTGAGGTGATGAAGCTTATTCCAGAATTCTTGGATAAGCCTAATGTCTTGGGTATTGGTGAAATTGGTCTCAATAAAAACTCACGGAATGAACTGATCATTCTTGAAGAACAAATTGAATTAGCAAAACAACACGAACGCCTGATTCTTGTTCACACACCACACCTTGAAGATAAACTCAAGGGAACACGAATGACGATGGATGCACTCATCAATGCCGGAATTGATCCGGGACGTGTTCTTATAGACCATGTTGAAGAGCACACCGTTGCCGAAGTCCTTGATCGAGGATTCTGGGCAGGGATGACACTCTATCCGGACAGCAAGTGCACACCCCAGCGAGCAGTTGATATTATTGAATGTTACGGAAACGAACGTATCTGGATTAATTCAGCCGGTGACTGGGGCCCGAGTGATCCACTTTCAGTACCGAAGTGTCATGTCGAGATGCGGCGACGAGGACATAATCAAAAGCTTGTGGAAAAAATTAGCTTAGAAAACCCACTTGCATTCTTGGGTCAAAGCGGTCGTTTTATCCTTCCAGAACATTCTTGAAGCTCACGCTACCCAGCGGCTGTGCCCATCTCGAGTGCTTTGTAATCCGAGTGATCCATGAAGATGTGTATCTGTGGTGGGTGTCAGTTTATAGCCGAAGGAACGACACAGTGCGATCGCGTAGTGATTCTCCTTTGAGATGAGAGCACGCACAGAGCGGGCACCGCGAATGCGCGCCAGGTCATGGAGTTGACTGCACATAGTGTGCGCAAAACCACGGTTCCGAAATGAGGGATGCACCGCAAGAGAAAGTTGTGGTGACCCAAGCGTGTCTTCCCATGATGAAAGAAATCCATAGACAACTGCTTGGCCACGGGTAAAACCAAAGCGATGAAGATCCTTTTTTGATTGCGTACTTGTATAGAGCGCATGGGTAAGCTGAGAAGGATTCTGCTGGTTCAACAAATACGGCGGTAGCACGTGTTGATTGCCAGCTGTGAAAAGTGCTGTGAACAGGTTTTCAATTGCCGACTGATCAGGTTGTTCCGGACCGCGGATGATCATGCGGATCGTGTATTTCTCAGGGGTGTTGAGCTGTGAGCCTTCACGAGCACGTGAATGAGCCGCTTCTTCAATAGAAATACCGAACCCGACATCGAAAGAAAAGCCCGGTATCTGCTGGTAAGAAGCACCTATTTTACTTCGCGGTACGAATGAAGTTCTTCAAGAGGTACAAATCCGTCGCTCCCAGGAGGGCTTTGTGAAGGTGGCTGACACGGCGGTGCAGTCATTCGTCTCCAGAGATGTCTCCCCAGCCATATGCTGGCAGTTCCAACAACAAAAAAAACGAGGATGTCCTGTATCACCACTCACCATCCTAGCGCGGTACCGATTTGGAAAACGAAGAATGCACCGATCCAGGCAAGTGCAGTCATGTAGGCAAATGACACGAGGGGCCAAAACCAACTAGCCGTTTCTTTCCCAATAATAACCAACGTGCTTGCGCACTGAGCACACAGTGCAAAGAAAACCATAATCGAAAGTGCTACGGGTAAGGTAAATACTTTGCGATCAGTGCCGTCCCACGTGGCTGCACGCAATTGTCGGATAAGCATGCCGGCACCGTCCTCTTCTCCAGGGTCAACATCACCAAGGTTGTATATGACACCAAGGACTCCTAGAACCACTTCACGAGCTGGGAAACTTGCCACTGCTGCACATCCAATCCGCCAATCCCAGCCTAGCGGTTTCACAACAGGCTCTATCAGACGACCAGCCTGACCAAGAAAGCTCTGTCGCAAGGCCTCCCCCTGCTGCTCTGCAGATTCTGGATTCACACCAGCTTCAAGAACTGGTCGTGGAAAACTCCCAAGTGCCCACACGACAATACTTACGGCCAGTATGAGTGTCCCTGCATTTTTTAAGAAAGATACTGCAGCTTCACGAACGCGTTCAGCAACAACAGCGACTTGTGGCCACCGCCAGCTTGGAAGTTCCAATACAAAGGGCTGTGGTGGCCCGCGAAAGATCGTACGAGAAAGGATAAAGGCGACCATTGCAGCAACAAGAATACCGACGAGATACATGGAGGCCAAGACAACAGCTGGCAAACGAATCCAGGAATTTCCAACTGCAACATTCGGGACGAATGCACTGCATAAAAGCAAATAGACCGGGAGTCGTGCAGAACAGCTCATCAGAGGAGCAACGAGAATGGTCAGTAATCTGTCACGACGGTTCTCGATCGTACGGGCAGCCATGATGCCAGGAATTGCACACGCAAAACTTGAAAGAAGTGGGATAAACGATTTTCCGGAAAGACCAACACCAACCAGAAGCCTGTCCATAAGAAAAGCTGCCCGGGCCAGATACCCACAACCCTCGAGTACTGCCACAAAGAGAAAAAGGATAGCTATCTGTGGCAGAAATATGATGACTCCCCCAACCCCTGCAATGATGCCATCAATAACAAGCGATTGAAGGATTCCATCTGGCATGATTGATTCTGCCAAGCCTGCAGCAAATTCAACACCTCCTGAAATGAGGTCCATCAATGGAGATGCCAACCAAAAGATAGAACTGAAGATCGAAAGCATGGTCAGTGCAAAGACAACAGTTCCAAATACTCGATGAGTTAACACCGAATCAATGTGATCTCCAAGTGATCGGCTTTGTTGAACAGAATAGGAAAGAACATCTTTTGTGATCTCATCGATCCAACCATAACGGGCAATTGCTTCAGCTGAAGCAACAGGACGATCAGAGTCTGAACATGTGGCCAGGCGAGACGTCAGTGATTCAGGAATCGTTTGCCCTGACCAATCAGAGGATTCGATAAGTGTTTCAGCAAGGTGGTCAATACCTTCTCGACGAGGTGCCACAAGACGAAGGACAGGACAACCAAGAAACTCCGAAAGTTTTTCTCGATTGATATGTATACCTTTGGATTCTGCAACATCGCAGAGCGTCAGTGCAACAAGAACGGGTTTCCCAATGGCAAGTGCTTGGCTTACAAGATAGAGATTACGGCTCAGGTTTGTTGCATCAACAACTACAACAATACAATCAGGTTGTTCTATGCCAGTCAAATTGCCATGAAGGACATCAACAGCAACCTGTTCGTCTGGGCTTTTTGCATTCAAACTGTAGGCACCAGGTAGATCGATCAGCTTAATGGTATGAGCACGATGATGAAATTGCCCCAATTTTTCTTCAACGGTCACTCCCGGGTAGTTTGCAATTCGGGTTGGGATGCCGGCTAGTGCTGAAAAGAGAGTACTTTTTCCAGTATTTGGATTACCAAGCAAAGCGACAGTCAGTTTCATATCGGTATCTGCTACTAATTGCTCTGTGGTATCTTGAGTCTTGATGAAAGACATCACCGGTTCAAACGTTTTGCAAGAAGAAAAATTTTTCAGTTGGCTACGACCACACGTGCAGCCTCATTCCGACGAATCGATAAGCGATAGCCACGAAGTTCTAGTTCCACCGGATCACCCAATGGAGCGGTGCTCACAACAGTTACTTCAACACCTGGCGTGAGACCCATTTCAAGCAGCCGTAACGAGGTATTATCCTCACCAGAGATGTCTACAACGTGGGTCGTCGATCCTATGTTTAGAGTTGCGAGTGAACGCATAAAAGGGTTCCTGTGCAGGGCATCTGAGAAATCACACCCACTGATCGACACAATCGAAGCAGACTCTTGAGGCTTTATTGAGATGCAGTCTCAATAAAGCGTATCCTAGAAAGGGTTTCCCTCTCAGGCAAGCGACCGTATTGATTCGCGGTCTTCAGGGCAGAAGATAAGAAGTTATGACAAAAGGTCTTTTTATCACTGGCACTGACACAGATGTTGGGAAGACAGCAGTTGCTGTCGCGATCTTACAACAGTGTGTTTTGCAGAGGATTGATTGCCGAGCGTATAAGCCTGTGGCAAGTGGTGTTCAGTCTGGTCCATCAGACATTGATCGCCTGTGGAGTGCCTCTGGAAATGCCGGCACCCGCGATGATGTCTGCCCGCAATCGTTTCAACTTCCTGTTGCACCGGAACAGGCTGCTGCCGCCGAGGGAAGCCAGGTTGATGACGCCCTTCTCCGTCAGGGTCTGTATCCTCATATGCGTGCAGACTTGGTTTTGATCGAGGGAGCGGGTGGGTTATTTTCACCGCTGAGCCACCACACACTGAATGCAGATCTGGCTCGAGATTTTCAAATACCTGTAGTTATCGTAGACAGCAGTCGTCTTGGGTCTATTGGTCGAACACTGACTGCAGTGACAGCAGCGGAGTCAGTGGGTCTGACCGTTTCAGCAGTTGTTCTTTCTCAGTCAGAAGCTGGCCACCATGGTGGGAACCAAAAGCCAGATAGCCCTGAGGTCATCGCGCGTCAGTCGCAAGGGGAATTGCAAAGAAGACTTCCTCATATTGTTGTTTGTGGTCTCGGCTACGAGGCCTCAACAATTGAACCCTTCGTGGATTGGCAATCGATTGCGGCGCCGTTCCAAATGCTTTCAAAGCGATAGCCCGAGAAGGTTCGCTAGATGCCCGCACTGATTTTTTTTGCCTGATCAAGTGATTCGGTGGCTTCAGCAAGACCAGTAACCGACAGCTTAATAACGACTTGCCAGCACCCACTCGCATCAGGTGTGACAATCCAGTGAGGCATGACGACTGTCGACTGATGAATGAGTTCAAAGCCACCCTCTGATTGACTGACCGACTCGATTGGAAATGTCCACATTCCGGCATGTCCACCATTACTTGCCACACTGCAGTCGAGGGTGGCCTGAATGTTAAGCCAGTTATCTTCGAGGCTGAGATGAGATGTTTCCTTGAGATCAAGATGAGTTCCAAGATGTCCAAGATCCAAGCCATCTTTATTTCGAAAACAGCGACCAGTGGTACGTGAAGGAAGACCAGCAAAGTTGAACTCAATAGCTAAATGTTGACAGAAGTTGTCAGGCAAGTCTTCGAGCCGATATCCAAGTTCAACAGTGTCAGACCCTGCGGAGAGTGTGATGGCTTTTGAAAGGGTTAATGGAATCCCCCACACATTGCCCTTTCGTGACAAGAGTACCTGCATTCGATCTGGATTGCGGCGGATGCTTGCCTCATACGATCCTGTGGCAAAATCACCACGTTCCAGGGCCCTTCCAGAGGCGATGTCTGCTGCTGATGCGTCAACATCAAAGAAATGGTCAATACAACTCTTCCGTCGGTACTCGTCATACTGAATCTTTTCGGCAAGCCCTTCGTGCTTAAACGTAGCGAGTTGGGAAGGATCAATAATACTTCGCGCTTCGCCGGGGCCTACAAGAACTTGATCATGATAGGCCTCCTGACGACGGTCGAGCGTTGCAAGAAGATTGTGGCGCTGTTTCCGGAGATCAAACTCATACAGCATTCCACCGACAGAGGGAGCCAGCCAGAGATCAATATGTTCATTGGAAAGTCGAACTTCCGTTTTGCTGTCGAAGTCATAGTCTGAACTTACAGCTTCCACCCATGTAGCTGGCCGACCTTCAGCGAGATCTAGTGCATTCTCCGCTGTAATTAATTCCTTATAAACTGCATTCCGCAGATGTGGCAGGTAGATGCCACCAAAAGCACCGTGCCAGTAGGCACAATTGCATTGACCTCGATAGAGCGATGTGGCGGCTTGTTGGTATGCAGTCTTGTCTGTGATTGACTGTTCAGAGAGTCGGGCAAGCCGATTACTCACCACCATCATCCGGGCATACATCTCATTGGCTTCAGGGTATCGATAGCGAAAGTTTTTCCAGGATCCACCACGAACAAATGGAACAAGAAGTGACTGGGTTGGATCGCTTTTTGCATTTTGACGTGCTTTGACACACGCGACTTGTTGCTCAGGTTGAAGAGCCCATTCAGTCATCTCACGATAACTGCATTCTGGTAGCCAGATTGTTCCACCTGGTGGATCACTTCGAATTACATCAGACGGGAGTGCCATCGTGATCCAGTCTTGATTTGCTTCAAGAAGACCAAAGAACCGTTGTAACCAACCATCCTGAAAACAGGTTTTGTGCGTACCCGGCCAGACTCCAAATTTCTCTCCGTCATCACTGAAGACAGCCAAAGCGCCCTGTCTGCGTGAGGCGAGGAAACGAAGGTGTTCAATGGTTTCATCTGGCGATGCGAACGGAATAACATACCGCAGATGTTCACTGCCCGGAAATACACCAATGGTACGACCATCGGACTCAGTGATCCAATAACGGTCGAGCTCTTCATTGGGAAGTCCAGCAGCCTTGAAGTGGAAGTCATCGAGGATAGTCCACTCGACACCAGCAGTTGCGAGGTCGGCTGTCATGCTTGAATCCCAGACTCTTTCAGCAACCCACATTCCAGTGACTGTGGTCTGAAGACGTTGTTCGAGCCAGTGGTTGTACTGACGAATCTGACCGATTCGGTCGCGCGATGGCAGCATGGCGAGTATTGGTTCAGAAAATCCACCACCAACAATTTCAATTTGTTTCGCTGCAGCTAAGGAAGCTAATCGGTCGAGATATTCAGGATGATTGCTCTCGAGCCATTCAGCAAGTGGTCCACTCGTGTGTAATGCAATTCGAATAGCCGGATGTTGCTGCAGTAAATCAAGAAAAGGGAGATAGCTTTTTTGATAGGCATCCTCCACCACGCCATGAAAGTTTCCAACAGGCTGATGGTCATGGAGAACGAAAACAAATCGAACAGCGGGGTGCATACGTAAAGTATTCCAGAGGCCAGGCGAATGCTCCGATTTTCATGTTTTCTGGAACCCGCGCCAAACGCTATTCAGAGATTCTATGAACGAGTGAGTCGTATCACCGTAAAGGTCATACCGGCTCTAGGGACTAGGAAAAGATTGCCTGCGTAAGGACCCTCGTCTGATTACTGCGGCTCCTTCCAAGAACCGGTTTCACGAAGCAAACCGGCCGTTGTATCCGGAGGAATTGTTGAGATGTGATATCCAGTGCCAAGTTCAAAGCCGGCAATGGGTGCAATCCGTGGGAGCACCTCAAGGTGCCAGTGCCAATGAGCAGCTGCCTTGTTGAGTGAAGGAGATGGAACAAATGGAAATTGATGGAGCCACCAATTGTAGCTTGCGCTGGGTATCAACTTGTTGAGCGCTGCCACAAATTGTTGGGTAAAGTGTGCGACCTCTTCCATTTGACTAGGAGGCTCGGTATGGAAAAAACAGGAAGGTTCATTACGGATGAGCCACACTTCAAAAGGCTGGCGAGGCGCGGAGGGAACAATCGCTACGAAACTCTTATATGTGTGAACAATACGGTTTTCACTTTTTGCCTCAGACAAAATATTTTCAAATAGGTTTGGTTGACGAATGACCTGCTGACACTTTGTAGATATTGTTGGTGGTATGCGGTCAATCGCAATCAGTTGGCTATGGACATGTGCCAGTGAAGCTCCTGCTTGAATGCCACCGTTTTTGAAGATCATTGCCCACGCAATCTCAGGATTGGTTGAGAGTTGTTCCATTCGATACTGACAGAGTTTCCAGACACCAACCCAGTCATTGAAAGGAACTTCAAGAACTGATTCAATGTGGAGGGGTGACTCGATAACAACTTCATGAACACCAGAGGCATGTACAATTTTTTGGTGTGGCACGCTTGAGTCAGCGGCATCACGAGTATGTCCAGATGGCTTCATCTCAACAACCGGATAGGCGTTGGGAATAATCCTTGATTTCCAATCCAGAGAATCGGCTACTGGCCACTGCTGAACTGGATCTGGAGTGAGGCCCGCATTTTCTCGACAGAAAGGACAGTCTTCTTGCGGCCGGTTCAGAAGGTCATTTGGGCGGTCAGCACGTCGAGGTGCAAGAAAGATATCTCGGTTTGCAAGAGGATCATAGTGAATTGTGGGTTCTCTCGACTGATCGAATGAGAATGACATGTGTGAACCACTCAAATGAATTGGAAAGGGGAAAATGCCCCTCTTATTGAACGCTACAATCGTCGCCCGTACACTCAGAGCCTATAACAAGTTGGGTTAAGAAAGTGTCATTTACAAAAGTGCATTTCGGCAATCACGTATTCACAGATTTCTAGACATTCGGAGAGAACACCATGCTTACAGTTGGCGACGAGTTCCCCCAGTTTTCTGTCCAAGCCTGTACTGGTACGGAAAAAGAAGACATCAAGTTGCTCACATCAGCTGACTATTCCGGGAAGTGGACGGTGTTCTTTTTTTATCCAAAAGATTTCACGTTTGTGTGTCCTACGGAATTAGCTGAGTTCAACAAACAACTGAAATCATTTTCGGATCGTGATACGGGTGTCGTGGGTGGCAGCACCGATAACGAATGGTGTCATATGATGTGGCGACGATCACATGCAGACTTAAAAGATCTTGCATACCCACTGATTGCAGCCCAAAAGCTGGGTGCCGAACTCGGTATACTCGAGCAAACAGAGGGATACTGCCAGCGGGCAACATTTATTGTAGATCCGAACGGCGTGATCCAATGGGTTGATGTGAATCAAGGGCGTGTTGGCCGAAATGTAGCTGAAGTAATACGAGTTCTTGATGCTCTCCAGAGCGATGAACTGTGCCCATGCAACTGGAAGAAGGGCGACCCATACGTAAAAGTTGGCTAATTTTTGCGTGGACAGGATTGGCTCGTTCTGCAGGAGAGACTTTCTATGCGTAGTCGACTCCACTCTCATTCATGGAAAAACAAGTTTGGTTTCGCTTTTCGAGGTCTTCGGCGTGCCTTTCGCACACAACATAGTTTTGCGATTCATCTACTCATTGCATGTGTCGCTGTTGCTGCTGCTGCCGTGCTCAGGGTGACAACGGTTGAATGGGGACTCATTCTTGCTGCCATTGGAATGGTGCTGGTTGCAGAGACATTCAACACAGCGATCGAGTCATTGGCACGTGCTGTTCATACACAGTTTCATCCACGATTACGTGATGCATTGGACATTGCCAGTGCGGCCGTTCTCCTCGCGTCAGGCACTGCAGTCGTGATCGGGCTATGTATCTTTGTGCCGGCACTGTACAGGTTTTTTTATAGCGTCTTGTAGATCGCTTTACTTGCGAATGTCGTAGCAGAACATGTTGTCTCCGTCGCGAATGTAGAGCATGCCATCCACAATAACAGGGTGTGCCCAGCAGGGGCTGTCACCACTATCAGGGATCTGAAAATACGACACCTCTTCAAAAGCGGCCGGATCTGCTTTTACGAGAGCAAAAGTTCCATTTTCCCACTGCACATACAAGTGTCCGTCAGCTGCGACAATGGCTGCTGACCCCTTTCCTCCGACATCACTTCGATTTTTCCAAACCACCTCTCCTGTCATTAAGTCAGCGCTGATGATAAACGTTCCACTGTCAGCGCATCCGTAGAGGTGATCATCGATGAGGACAACTCCGCCGTGCTTATTCGCTAAATCTTTTTTGAGAGGAAAGATTTCCTTTGATGTCACTGATCCACCTGGACCAGGAAGTTGCTGGATGAGCGCTCCTCCTCTTTTATATCCAGCTACAAAATAGACAAGATCGTCTTTGATAATCGGCGTCGGGATAACGGCCGTTGTCTTTTCGATTGGGAATGTCCATTGGAGTTTGCCTGTTTCAGCATCAACAGCAAACGCTCCAGATCCAGTTGTTTGTACATATATTTTTTTGCCAGCAATTTCACTGATGACAATCGACGCATGGCCAGCACCACGATCTTCTGGTACGGCACACTTCCAGATGATATCGCCATTATTTTTATCAAGAGCCACCATTGTTGTTTGGCTACCGCCTGGGGTGCAAACAAGTTTGTCACCATCAATAAGAACAGACTCACTGTATCCCCAAGCATCGTCTTTCGTTCCACCGAAAGCTGACTTCAAATCAATTGCTTTTCCAAATTCTCCGGTCTCAGCGTCGCAGCCAATGAGTAAACCAAAAGGAGTGATGACATACACAATACCGTCAGAAATGGTTGGAGTGCTCCGAGAACCATTCCAGCTTGGCTTCTTGTTTTCGTTATATGCTTCACCTGTTTTCGTATGCCAGATTGGGTCCCCAGTGGTACGGTTAAAGCATGAGAGATATTCATCATCATTTGAGGCAGTTGAGGGCCCATCACCCAACGTAAAAATCCTATCCCCTACGATAGCCAAACTGGCATAGCCACGGCCGGCACCAGCTGACCGCCAAAGTAGTTTTGGACCTTCCTCAGGCCAGGATTCGAGCAAGTTGGTGTCCGGAGCAATGCCAGTACGGCTGCTACCACGAAATGTAGGCCAATCAGTTGCCTGTGCCGCTTGAAGAAATAGGCAACAGAACAGAACCAAGAAAATATGGTGAAACTTGCTCGGGAAGCACCGCATGGAATTTTCTCCAGATGTGTGAGCCGAGGCTTTGTGCACCGGCAGGGTGTCGTTTTATTATGACGATTCTCGACGTATTCGACCACTCACCAACCACGTCCATCGGATACAGTTGATAGTTCAATCAAAATGTCGGTTTTATTGGCTGAGTGCCACGTCCATTCATATACAGAGTCATGTATTGAGCCTGGTTGCTCTTACAGGTGAAGAAAGTATCCCACGCGTTTGTGAAAACAATACAACAGGCATCACAACACTGAGACTGATTCACGGTAGAACTGACGTTTTCGTATCATTTTTTGGACTCAACCACATGATGACTGAGTAAAAGACCGGGGTAAAGAAAATGCCGAAGACAGTGACCCCGAGCATGCCGGAAAAGACTGCTGTCCCAAGAGCAACACGCATCTCAGCACCAGCACCTCGGCCAATGAGTAGTGGCACGACACCAAGAATAAAAGCAAGAGACGTCATCAAGATTGGTCGTAAACGCTGGGTTGCTGCCTCGAGAACTGCCTGCGTTCGTGGGAGTCCGTCGGCCTCACGCTGCTTGGCAAACTCAACAATTAAGATCGCATTCTTGGCTGCCAGACCAACAAGAACAAGAAGCCCAATTTGAGTGAAAATATTGTTATCGCTTCCAGCAATCCAGACACCCGATATTGCTGCTAAAAGACACATTGGCACGATCAAGATGACAGCGAGTGGAAGCAGCCAGCTTTCGTACTGAGCGGCGAGAACAAGAAAAACAAAAAGAGTACCCATCGCAAAGACAAAACTCGCTGTATTCCCGGCAAGTATCTGTTGCAAAGACAAGTCGGTCCATTCGAAGTCGATCCCTTGTGGAAGGAGTCCTTGGCCGGCTGGTGGTTGGCTCGCTAGCGTTTCAACCAATGCAATGGCGTCACCAGAACTTGTTCCAGCGAGTGTTGATCCTGAGAGGTCTGCCGATGGTGCAAGGTTGTATCGTGTTACAACAGCCGGACCACTAGTTTCTTCTACGGTCAGGAGGGTCGCCAGTGGCACCATTTCTCCATCGTTGTTGCGAACCTCAAGTCTCCCGATGTCTTCAGGAAGCATTCGGAAGGGAGCATCAGCCTGAGCCATCACCTGCCAATTCCTTCCAAAGGCCGTGAAGTCATTGACATAGGTACTTCCAAGATAAACCTGAAGTGTCTGATGAATGGATTCGATTGAGACGCCAGCAGCTTTTGCTTTTGTCCGATCAATATTGATAAACAGTTGTGGCTGGTTTGCCTTGAAACTGGAAAAGAGTCCGACGAGTCCTGGTTGCGCTGCAAGCGCGTCAGCGAGTCCGGCGGTTGTTTGCTCCAGTTCGGTCGATCCATGACCTGTGCGGTCACGAACCTGTAATTTGAAACCACCGGTGTTTCCAAGGCCATCAATTGGCGGAGCATTAAAGACCACGCAACGAGCATCACGAACCCGATAGAAGTCTTTCCGTAGTTTTCGTGCGATTGCAAAAGACGACTGTTCTGAATGCACAGCCCGACTTGCAAACGGATCAAGAATGACAAACATGCCGCCAGCATTCGACAGGCTGACGCTGGATAATAAGGAATAGCCCGAAACGGATATTGTATGTGCTACACCTGGTGTCTCAGCAGCAATCACCTCTAATTCAGCAATGACTTCTGCTGTTCTTTCATGACTTGCTCCTTCGGGGAGCGTCGCATTGACGAGAAGATACCCTTTGTCCTGTTCTGGAATGAATCCGACTGGAACAGTATTAAAACCAAAATAGGTAAGTCCCATCAGAGCGATGTACACCCCAACCATCACAATGCCAATTTTTAAAAGAAGTCCAACGACGACTCCATAGGCTCCTGTTGTGACATCAAAAAACAGATTGAAAAGTTTGAAAAAACCTGCCAGCAGCATGTTAAAAAGCGGAGCCAGAAAAGATCCGCAAACAAAGCCGATGCCAAATACACAAAGTCGGAGAGCCCACGTCGCAAGAATTGGTTGGGAGCCTTCAGCCAAACCAGTCCAGAGAATCACAAAGTCTTCAGTGAGCCAGATTGTCATTAAGCCACAGAGAAGACCAATGACAATAACTGGCAGTGGATCATTCTGTTGGTGTTTTTTGCTCGTTAAATCTGACGAGTTGTGACGGCTAAAAAGAATAGCTGCCAGGGCGGGAGAAAGTGTGAGCGAATTAATTGCCGAAAATACCGTGCTGGCTGCAATCGTGATAGCAAATTGACGATAGAACTCACCACTTATTCCGGCAATAAAAGCTGTTGGTACGAAAACTGCCACCAGTACCAATGCGATTGCTATGAGTGCACCACTTACTTCACGCATTGCCTGTCGTGCAGCCTCACGAGGCGGAAGTCCTTGACGAATCAGCCGCTCAACGTTCTCTACCACAACAATGGCATCATCGACCACGATTCCAATTGCAAGTACGAGTCCAAATAGAGACAGGTTGTTCAGTGAAAAACCAAGACCGGCCATGACTGCAAACGCGCCTATCAAAGAGACTGGGACAGCAATCATTGGAATCAATGTTGCTCGCCAGTTTTGTAGGAACAAAAGAACCACGACAAATACGAGGATCACTGCTTCGAACAGCGTCTTCATGACCTCTTGGATACTTTCCTCAACGAAAACAGTTGTGTCGTAGAGTACGCCGTATTCCAGACCCGAAGGAAAGCTTGCAGCGAGTTTCTCCATTTCACTGCGGACTCGTTTTGCAGTAGCAATGGCATTCGATCCGGGCCGCTGATAGATCGCCATTGTGATAGCTTCACTGCCATCGACGCGACTTGCTGTATCTTCATTTTTTGCACCGAGTTCTACTCTGCCAACATCACGAATACGAACAATCTCTCGGCCAACAGCCGGTGCACCTTTTGTTGCAGTTGATTCATGGCCAGTCTTGATAATGACATCTGCAAATTCCTCTGGTTCCAGTAATCGACCTGTCGTGTTGAGAGGCACCTGAAAAGCTATTCCAGGAGTAGCTGGTGGTTGACCGAGGCGGCCAGCTGGCACCTGAATATTCTGTTCCTGTAATGCTTTGATGACATCACCAGCGGTCATGTTACGGGTTGCTAGTTCATCTGGATCAAGCCAGATTCGCATGGAGTAATCGCGGGCTCCAAGAAAAGAAACATCACCCACACCATCAAGCCGTGCAATCGCATCTTTGACTTGAATCAACGCGTAGTTGCTGAGATAGAGTTGGTCGTATCTGCCGTCGGAAGAAAAAAGATTGACACAAAGAAGAATGCTTGGTGATTTTTTTTTGGTGATCACGCCCTGACGTTTTACTTCAGCAGGAAGTTTTGCTTCTGCAATTGCCACGCGATTTTGTGTCAGCACTTGCGCAAGATCGATATCAGTCCCAAGCTTAAACGTGACATCAATAACAGACTGTCCATCACCAGTACTCTTAGACGAGATAAATAGCATTTCCTCAACACCGTTGACCTCCTGTTCGATCGGGGTTGTCACAGTGTCGGCAACGACTTGTGCAGAGGCACCGGGATACACGGTTTGAATGGAAATCGTTGGCGGCACGACGTCTGGATATTGGCCGACAGGAAGTCCTGTTGCAGCAATACCACCGACGATGACAATCACTAGTGAAAGTACCGTCGCAAAGACCGGCCTGTTAATAAAGAACTGGCTGATCACGGTGTCACCACCTCTTGGGGAGTTGAAGATTCAGCAGTTTCTTCAACAGGCTGGACCGTACTGCCTTCACGGGCGCGTGACATGCCAGAGATGACCACACGGTCGTTCTTGTCGAGGCCTTCTTCAATGACGCGAAGCATTCCACTGCGAGCCGGAACGCTTCGGCCAGTGGTCACAGTTCGATACTCAACTCGATTTGTATCGCTGACAACCGCAACGTATTTTCGACCCTGATCGATGCCAAGAGCTCGCTCTGGTACCAACATGGTTTGTTCTGGTTCGGCAGTTGTCATCTGCACCCGCATGAACATTCCGGGTGTAATCAACTCTTCAGGATTGGGCAGCAGGCCACGGCATCGCACAGTTCCAGTTGTCGGTTTTACGCCAATGTCGACAAAGTCAAGAATTCCTTTGTGTAAAAAGAGTTCCTCCGTTACAAGTCGTGCTGACACAGGAATCTCAAGTTCTTTGATATCCCTCCAGGTTACGGCTTCACCACCACGTTTTGCGATTGCTCGTTGACGAGCCAAGAGAAGTGCACGTTCATCAGTGTCGAAGTACACCTCAATGGGTGATGTGGTGACAACCGTTGTCAGTCGTGTTGCCGAGCTGCCCGTTCCTGTAACAAGGTCTCCAACATCTACTTCACGAGTGCTTACTCGACCAGTGAGTGGTGAGATGATCTGGCAGAATTCGAGGTCAAGTTCGGCCTGAGCTACTATTGCACGAGATTTATCAAGCATCGCGTTGGCAACGTCTCGCTTGGCAACGAGTATCTCGTATTGTTCTCGAGTCACGACGGCCTTTGGTAGCAGATTTTTGTATCGGGCAACTTCACTTTCAAGTTCATTGAGTTCAGCAAGAGCTTTCGCAACATCAGCCCGAGCCTGATCACGAACAACAAGGTATGGCCGCTGGTCAATTGAGAACAGCGGGTCGCCCTTCGTAATTCGCTGACCATCACTAAAATGAATTTCTGTGATAAAGCCTGAGACGCGAGCTTTTACCTCAACTGTTTCAACAGCGGCGGCGTTCCCATTGAATTCCAAAGGATTTGTAAGATTCTGAATGCTTGGTTTTGTGACGATTACTTCAGGGGTGGGCGGTTGAACAAGTGACGGGGCAGACCGTTGGCACCCGGCGACTACACAAAGTACGAGTAATGGCAGTCGGAAAAAACAGCACGACAGTCGATAAACAAACACGAAGTGTGTACTCCCAACCTTCAAAGTAAGTAGTTGAATCACAGGGTACCGATCTTACACCGTGACGGTGTCCGTGACCTCACCTTCCTTAAAAACCCTATTATCGAATGTGGCAGTGCATCTATGGCCATGCTGTCACACTAGAATGAATGATTTTTGAGCTCCATGGTGCGATTCAGAGTGGATGGCGTGAACTCTTGATTCTGGCGGGTATGATAGAGGTGCGTACCAACAACTCTGATAACCAAGTCAGTTTTCAACCCCCTTTCCCTTTCTGGAACAAGTCCGTGGCAGATACACATTCTTCATCAGATGCTCTTCGTCTTTTTGCGCCTCGTACCTCAATTGAACAAGTTGAGGAAGGAAACGAACTTGCACCTAAGTTTGATGAAAAAGGCTTTATTCCATGTGTCACAACAGATCACGTGTCGGGTGAGTTGCTGATGGTAGCCGTAATGAACCAAGAGGCACTCGAGAAAACAATCCTAACCGGAGAGGCGCATTACTTCAGCCGAAGCCGTCAGTGTCTTTGGCACAAGGGAGCGACAAGCGGGCTTGTCCAGAAAGTTGTCGAGATGAGGATTGATGATGACCAAGACTGTATTTGGTTGCGGGTTGATGTCGCTGGTGGCGCGAGTTGTCATGTTGGGTATCGCTCCTGCTTTTATCGAAAAGTTCCAGTGGGTGTGCAGCGAGACAGCGGCTCGGAACTTGAGTATATCGAGGCCGAAAAAACATTTGATCCAAAAGAAGTGTACGGTGATGCACCAAATCCAACGCAGTTGTAATTTGGTACGTGAATGACAAGGTAATTTTTCTATGGCTGATGCATCAACAACACAACTTGCACTCATTCGCCAGCTCAAGTTCTGTGCGGGTCACAGACTCTACCGGCACGAAAGCAAATGTGCTTTCTTTCATGGGCACAATTATCGTGTTGATCTTGAGGTCGTTGCCGCAAAAGGCGGTGACGAAGTCGATGAAGTTGGTCGCGTTGTAGATTTTTCACTTATAAAAAAGCGAATGCTTGGATGGCTCGATGATCACTGGGATCATGCGTTCCTGATCTATGAAGAAGACAAGAATGCCCTGGCCGCTATTCAGATGGTGGAGCCAGTGAAATATTTTGTCATGCCCCATAACCCGACGGCAGAAAATATGGCGAGATACCTTCTTGAGATCGTTGCCCCGCATGTCTTAACGGATCTTGGCGTAATCGCCCGACAGGTTTCTTTGTGGGAAACGTCTGAATCGTGCGCCGTAGCCACACGTTCTGAGCATCCAGTGGCTATTGGTCCAGCCATGCCCGGGACAGCAATTATCAAAGATAGTCGAAGTTCGGTGACATCATGAGTACTTCAGAAACACGTGGGAGTCTGGGGCGTTTTCCAACAACTCGGCTACGAAGAAATCGACAGTATGAATGGCTTCGAGATATGGTGGCAGAAACGAGCGTGTCGCCGCACGATCTCGTATGGCCCTTGTTTGTACATGACAAGGCAGAAAATGAACCCATTGTTGCAATGCCTGGTGTTGATCGTCTGCCAATAGAGGGTGTAGTGAAGGCTGCAGCCGACGCAAAGTCATTAGGCATCTCTGCAATCGCGCTTTTCCCAGTTATCCCTTCACAGCAGAAGACCGTTGATGGCGAGCATGCTCTTGATCCAGAAAATCTGATATGTCGAACCATTCAGGCTGTGCGAGCTGAGACGGGAAATGACGTCGGTATCATCTGTGATGTCGCACTTGACCCGTATACAACACATGGTCACGATGGATTGCTTAAAAATGGCTGCATCGTGAATGATGAGACAGTTGCTGTGCTTCAGCAGCAAGCTGTCGTGCTTGCCCAAGCCGGCTGCCATATCGTTGCACCATCAGACATGATGGATGGTAGAGTGCGGGCCATCAGAGCAGCACTTGATGAAAATCAAAAAGAAGAAATAGGCATTCTCTCGTACGCAGCAAAGTATGCGTCTGCCTTCTATGGACCTTTTCGTGATGCGCTCGGTAGCCATGCGGCCCTTGGTACTGCAAAATCTCTTGGCGTTGCAGATAAGAAGACGTATCAGATGGATTCAGCAAACACAGACGAAGCACTCAGAGAGGTTGCCTTTGATCTTGATGAGGGTGCTGATTTAGTCATGGTCAAACCAGCCATGTCGTGTTTGGATATCATCTACCGGGTCAAGCAAACCTTCGGTGTCCCCACCCTTGCCTATCAGGTGAGTGGAGAGTACGCCATGATTCAGGCAGCCACAGCAAACGGCTGGCTCGATGGTGATCGGGCTGCCGTTGAAGCAGTTCTCGCAATAAAACGGTCTGGAGCCGACGCGATTCTGACCTATTTCGCACCAAAAATCGCCCGACAGTGCTGAAACACGTGACGTAGCCGGAACCAGATCAGGCCTCTCAGAAGGTTTTTCAATTTCTGAACGACAGGCTCGTGTTGACGGCAACCGGTTAAATTTCTCATGATTTGGGCAGATTGGAAGTGGACAAGCAATTCATTTTCCACCATACGATTGAACCCTGTTTTCAAAACACGACGAATTTCGTCGTCGTAGGAAGAAACCACCTTGAAAGGATGCTATGCACGCTTCACGCATTTTGGCCCTAAGCCTCACAATGTTCGGATGTCTTGTTCTCATGCTGTTCCCCGTTTCAGCAATCGCGCAAACCCCCTCTGCAGTTGATACTGAATTAGAGCGAGTACGTGGCAATTGGCGAGTTGTTGAACTCGTTGAAAATGGACAGGAAATCCCAGATGAACAAATGCAGTACTGGCTTCCAGGTGGTGGAAATCTGGAAATTGTTGACTACACAATTCTTTTCTCAGATCCTGTTGGTGGAAGTAAAACGACACGTGAGTTCCGGATTGATCCAACGTCTTACCCAAAAAGAATTACAATTAAGAATAAGGATACGGAAACAGGGAAAGGCATCTACAAATTCGATGAGGGCAAACTCGTCGTCTGTTTTTCACGGGATGTCTCAAAGGTACCTACTGAGTTTGGGGCCCCAAAAGATTCCGCACGAGCTCTCGTCGTGATGGAAAAATATGAGCCCAATAACTCAGCAACCCCAAAGGGTGCCCCACGACCTGCTCCAAAGCCAGTTCATGATAATCCTCCTGATATGAGCCAGTGGCAGAGTGCCAAGCCAGCACCTCCTCCGGCTGTCGTACCAGGTGGTGGTGTGACATCACGTGTACTGACTGACGCTGAGGTTCGGGAAATGACTGTGGGAACATGGCGTATGACAGATACTGAAGGGTCCGTTGATATCACGTACAACGTCGACGGAACGTTTCAGACCTATCGGTACTATCAGATGCTTCAAAACTTTCAATCAGTATTTGTACCTACTCCGATTTCCAGTGGTACATGGATGATATCAAATGGTCGATTGATTACTCACGTAACAGCCTCCTCTCGAGTTGGCCTGACGAATCAGACGCTGACGCCTGCGGTTCGTTCAATCTCTCAGACGGACCTAATTCTTGTTGATAATTTTGGGCGTGTGTCACGATCCGTTCGCGTACGCTAAAGATTCCATCAGAATCTCAGCTGACTTGATGGAACTGGTAAGAACAAAGCTTCCTGAGACTGACCTGTAGAGGCAGGCAGTCTTGGGAAGCAGTCAGCTTTTGAATGCCACAGTGTTGCCCCGGAAAAGCTCTGAAAGTTTTTGCTCTATCTTGTGTGTCGGTGAGTTGCAGGTGCCCCTGGGTAAGCTACCGCAAGGCCGTCCATTCTGCCCAAGAAGCATCTAGAATAATCGCTGTCTTTAAGATATGCAGTATCTTCTTTGTTTTTGTGTATCGTTCTTTTTAGAGCACTAAGGATTGCAAGTAATGATACACAAAACAAAAAGAGTACTGCTTGTTGAAAATCCAAATGCTGGTGCAAGTGACAAGCAGGCACTTCTCAAAGAACTTCGGGAAGATCTCCTGTCACAGGGGTTTCTTGTAGAACAAGAGAGTAAACCAGAGAGTATTCAGAAGTGTTTACGTGCCGCCAGTGAAGAAAACAACAGATTTGCATGTGTTATCTGTGCAGGAGGAGACGGCACGATCGGTATGGTTGCAAATTGGGCTGATCCAACCACACCACTTGCGATATTACCACTTGGAACGGAAAACGTTCTTGCCAAGCAACTTGGATTTAATCATGACATCAAGCAGTTGATTCATCGAATAATAAGTTCAAAGACATTTTCCCTTGATGCCGGGGAAGCAAACGGACAACTCTTTCTGGCAGTCGCTTCTGTCGGTTTTGATGCAGAAGTGGTACGCCTTCTCAGTGCTCGACGAACCGGTCACATTGACCATACAACCTGGATTCGACCGATTTTACAAGCACTTCGTGGATATCAATTTCCCAAGATTCGTGTCCGGACTGAAGGAAATGAAAAAGCGATTCATACACGCTGGGCATTTATCTTCAACGTGCCGCGATATGCACTTGGGCTTCGATTTGTTGCGGAAGGTGATTGTGCTGATGGCCAACTTGATCTGTGCTGTTTTCGTGGGGGTCGTTGGTGGAATGGTCTTCGGTATTTTGTTGGTGTTCTTTTTGGCTGGCATCGAGCCTGGCGTGACACACATGTGGAGCAAGTAACACAAATTTCTATTGAATCCGATGAGCCTGTCCCATATCAGCTTGATGGTGACCCGGGTGGTGAGTTGCCGGTGACAATCCGAGTGCTCCCTGGCCGCCTCACGTTCGTTGGCATATCACCAACAGTGGGTTCTTAAAAAGAGCATACCCAGAGACAGTCGAGAGACGGGAACGAGAGCCCATTGCTGGCCAGAATATTCAGAACTATTTGCCTTTGGGGCGAAAGGACTTCATTCGAATTGGGTCTGTTTCCAGGTAAGGTGGCGTGGTGTTCCCAGTATGGATGAGATCAATGCAGTAAGGAATTGCCGGGAAAACTGCATCAAGACATTCACAAATGCTTTTTGGGCGGCCTGGAAGATTGACGACCAGAGCACCACCACACACCCCCGCGGTCTGTCGAGAAAGAATCGCGGTGGGAACATATTGAAGTGATACCTGCCGCATCAGTTCGCCAAATCCTGGCAGCATTTTTGAGCAGACACGCTCAGTTGCCTCAGGCGTTACATCACGTGGTGCAGGTCCTGTACCGCCTGTTGTGATGATAAGACAGCATCCATGGCTAGACATGTCTTTGATAGCTGTTGCAACACATTCAACTTCATCCGAAACAATTTGAATTTCAGGATCCCATGAAACACACAGCACTTCACGAAGATAATCGTGAACAGCGGGCCCACCTTCGTCGGCATATTCACCGCGGCTAGCCCGGTCTGATACTGTCAGAATTCCTATGCGAATCGAGCCCCCGTACTTTTTTTCTACGTCCGGTCCTTTACTCACCCCAGAACACCTTTGGTCTCGAGGAGTTCGATGATTGCATCCACACATCGACTGACCGGGAGTTCGTCGGTAGGAAGCACGAGATCTGCTTGTAATGGAGCTTCGTATGGTGCTGAGACACCGGGGAAGTTGCCCAGTTCCCCTGCATCGGCTTTTGCATACTGCCCTCTCTCATCACGGGTCCGACAGATTTCTATGGGTGCTGAGAGATGGATAGTGAGGAATCGTTCTGTGCCAACAAGTTCTGCAGCTTTTTGCCGTGACTGCTCATCAGGTGCAACAAAGGCCGCAATGACAATGAAGCCGGCATCATTTGCAATCTTTGCTACCTCTACAGAGCGTCGAAGGTTTTCACTTCTTTCGCTTGCTGAGAATCCAAGATCCCGGCTTATGCCAAGTCGCATGGCCTGTCCATCGAGAACCATAACGGCACGCCCATCATCAAAGAGTTTGCGTTCCAGTGCCTGAGCGACAGTTGTCTTTCCTGAACCTGTGAGGCCAGTAATGAGGATTGTTACTGGATTTTGTCCAAAACGAGCGTGGCGTTCTTCAATGGTCACTTCACTGGAAGAGACCGTCAGGCCTTCAGTTGCTGGTTCATCATCCCAGTGGGCAGCTCCTTCTTCTGGTTCTCGATCAAGAATCATGCCTGCGCCAACAGTTCCGTTTGTCAGCCGGTCAATAATGATAAAAGATCCGGTTGTTCGATTGCGTCGATACGAGTCATGAGCAATTGGTACAGCGAGAGTGACTCCGCAGCGCCCGATCTCATTGAGTGCTAATGTCGGTGCAGGTTCGCGGTGCAGTGTGTTGATATCGACTCGATACTTGAGGGAGCTTACTCGGCCTGGTGTGACCTTGCCTGTCTGTTTGAAAAGATATTCTTTTCCTGGGACAAGCGATGTTTCATCCATCCAGACAAGTATCGCTTCGAACTTCTGATCAACCTTTGGAAGATTCCCAACTCGGACAATCATATCGCCACGACTGGAGTCGATTTCATCTTCAAGTGTGAGCGTTACTGACTGGGGAGCAAATGCCTCATCACGTTCTCCATCGAAAGTGACAATCGATTGAATACGACTCTTCTTACGAGACGGTAAGGTAATAATTTCATCACCCTTACGGATAATTCCTGATGCAACTGTCCCGGCAAAGCCACGAAAGTCGAGGTTAGGTCGTGTGACGTATTGAACGGGGAATCGAAAGTCCTCCATGTTGCGGTCAGAACCGATATAGACTGTTTCGAGAAGATGCATGAGTGGTGGACCCTCATGCCATGTCATCTTTTCACTGTTTGTAACGACATTGTCGCCCTTGAGCGCAGAGATTGGCATGAAGTGTACATCAGGCAATTCAAGTCGCGCAGCAAAGTCAACATAGTCACGACGAATGGATTCAAATACGTCCTGACTGTAGTCAACAATGTCCATCTTGTTGATTGCCACAATGATGTGTTTGATGCCAAGGAGCGACACAATAAAAGAGTGACGTTTGGTTTGCGGAAGCACCCCGTGTCGCGCATCGATTAGAATAATGGCAAGATCAGCAGTCGATGCTCCCGTGGCCATGTTTCGCGTGTACTGCTCATGGCCTGGTGTGTCAGCTATGATGAATTTTCGTTTTTCGGTTGAGAAATAACGATAGGCGACATCGATCGTTATTCCCTGTTGTCGCTCATCTTCAAGTCCATCAGTAAAGAGCGCCAGGTCAACTTCTTCACCAGTTGTTCCGTAACGCGTCGTATCCTTTTTTATAGCGGTAAGCTGATCCTCATAAATCATTTTGGACTCATAAAAGAGTCGGCCGATGAGTGTGCTTTTGCCGTCATCGACGCTGCCACACGTAATGAACCGCAGGAGTTCTTTTTGCTCGTGTTGCGTCAGGTATTCATCAATGTCAGTTGCAATAAGCGATGATTGGTGAGACATAGATTAAAAGTATCCCTCTCTCTTTTTCTTCTCCATTGAGCCAGCTTCATCGCTATCGATAAGCCTGCCTTGTCGCTCTGAGAATGTGGTCAGTAGCATCTCCTGAATGATCTCAGGAAGCGTAGTGGCTGTTGAGTCAACGGCGCCAGACAGTGGGTAGCAGCCAAGGGTGCGAAAGCGAACTCTTCGCATTTCTGGTTTTTCATTTGGTTCCAATTGCATTCGATCGTCATCGACCATGATCATGACACCTTCTCGCCAGACGATGGGTCGTTCTTTTGCAAAATAAAGCGGTACTATCGGTATCTGCTCAAGATGGATGTACTGCCATACATCGAGTTCAGTCCAGTTTGAAATTGGGAAGACTCGAATACTTTCGTTCTTCTTTACCTTTGTGTTGTAAAGATTCCATAATTCAGGTCGTTGGTTTTTGGGATCCCAGCGATGGAAATCATCACGGAAAGAAAAGACTCGTTCCTTGGCACGGCTCTTTTCTTCGTCACGCCGAGCTCCACCGAAGGCTGCATCAAAACGATGGGTATCAAGTGCTTGCCGTAAAGCCTGCGTCTTCATGATGTCAGTATGGACTTTACTGCCGTGCGTAAAAGGGTTGACTCCCTGTGCTCGACCTTCTTCATTGACATGAACAATGAGTTTGAATCCCAATTCTTTCGCAATGTAATTGTCTCGCAACTGATACATCTCCTGGAACTTCCAGGTGGTGTCGACATGCATAAGCGGAAATGGTGGCTTGGCTGGGTAGAATGCTTTCTCGGCTAATCGAACCATAACGGCCGAATCCTTGCCGATTGAGTAAAGCATGACAGGGTTGTCGAACTCAGCAGCAACTTCGCGAATGATGTGAATGCTTTCAGCTTCAAGCTGTCGCAAATGGGTAAGCGAGTAGGCGGTCATCGGTTCTCACGTTTGGGAAAACAAAGAATTTCTCGTACTGTAGGGGAAATTACGGAAACGAAGCAATTCCTCCTCGGCCCACAGTTCCAGGTTTCTTGTGGTATTTTTCAGGCATACTCTTGGAGATCGTGAACATAGGTAATTTAGTGGAATGTTCAACACCATCGTCTGGAGCCTCTCTTTTGAAAAAATACACATCAGGCCAGGTTGTAAAAGCGGAAGGATTCATGTCTGCAATTTGCTTTGCACTTCTCGCCACGATTGTTTGTGCGCAATGGATTCAGGCAGCTGAACGAAACATCATTGTATTTGTCACAGATGATGAATCACCAACTTTAGGTTGTTATGGTGACCATGTTGCTGTGACGCCGGCTATTGATGCCATGGCGGCTGATGGTGTTGTGTTCGACAACGCATTTGCAACAACAGCGAGTTGTTCAGCAAGCCGTTCGGTCATCCTCTCTGGATTACATAATCACACCAATGGTCAGTATGGCCACCAGCATGACTTTCATAAGTTTGCAAGTTGGTATGACGTTGTCAGCCTGTCACTTCCTCGAGCATTAGCTCGAGCAGAGTACCGAACGGCGCGTATTGGAAAGTACCACGTGGCGCCAGAGGAGGTGTATCACTTCGAAACTGTACTCAAGGGGAATCCACGCAATGCAGTCCAGATGGCAGATGCTTCCGCTGAGGTTATCAATTCGAAAAGTGATAAGCCGTTCTTTCTCTACTTCGCTACCAGTGATCCCCATCGTGGAGGTGGTCTTGACGAAGACTCTTCGCTGGAACTGAAACCAGATCTTTTTGGAAACAAACACAATCGAGGGAGTCATCAAGGGGTCAAGGAAGTCTTTTTTGAATCTGAGGACATGCAGATTCCGGCTTTCTTGCCGGATACGGCAGAAACCCGTAGTGAACTTGCTCAGTATTATCAGTCGTGTGCTCGCATTGATCAGGGACTTGCACGGCTCGTTGAGATCTTGAAAGAGGCAGATCTCTTTGACAAAACACTCATTCTTTTTACCAGTGACCATGGCATGGCGTTTTCTGGTGGCAAGACAACAGTCTATGAGCCTGGACTCCGTGTTCCTTTTGTCGTTCGTGATCCATATTCAAAAGTTCGAGGAGTGCGAACTCAGAGTATTGTGAACCACACGGACATCACGCCCTCGTTACTCGATTTTGCGGGCGAGCTTGACCAGGTGAAGCAGCGCCCGAAGCACTGGGTGGCACCAGAAGAATATTGGAAGGATAAACCATACGCGACGAATGAAAATCATGGTCCTCGAAAAGGTATTGAAACGTATCACGGACGATCCTGGATTCCAATTCTGTCTGACACAGACATGCCAATTCATGATGCACATTTTGCGTCACATACATTCCATGAAATTCAGATGTACTATCCCATGAGAGCCATCCGGGATCATGACTGGAAACTCATCTGGAATATTGCACACCCACTCCCATATCCGTTTGCTTCAGATCTCTGGGCGGCCAGTAGCTGGCAGTCTCAGTATCGCCGGAGCCTCGACGCTCCCTATGGAACGAAAACTGTCCAAGAATATATTCACCGTCCAAGGTTTGAGCTCTATCACATTTCAGAGGACCCAGAAGAGACTGTGAATCTTGCTGATGATCCAAAGCAGGCAGCAGTGCTTCTCAGATACAAAGAAAAACTCAAAGCAATGCAGCGGCAATTTGCAGATCCTTGGATCACCAAGTGGGATTACGAGTAGAAGTTATCTTCTCCACAAAAGTTGCAGGGAGAGGCCAAGGCCGGGGTCAAATTCAATGACATCAGTCCGTCCAGAGGTAAAACTTGTCCCTTGAAAAAGCTCACGGTCAAAGAGGTAAGAAGCAAGGAATTCGAGGCTGAATCCAGACCCAATGTGTTGGTCGAGCCCAATGCCAGCACGCTGATCAAACACATAGAAACGTTCTTTTTCAATCAGTCGATCAGCCAGGAAATAAATCTGCGTATCAGTGCGATAGCCTCCAAATAACCAGAGCTTGTCAGCTAAACGTCTTCGCACCATGGCATTGACATTCACAAGTGGAAAGTAATTGAATGTAATCTCCCAATCATCATTTGGGCGCCATTCAATTCCAGGAGGCAAACCAATTTTTGCCTCAAACGTTTCGTCGGGCTTCCAGACATAAGCGATTCCTGGAAGAGGGTACGGCAACTGTGATGTTGGTGAATAGAAGAGACTAAAGCTCCAGTCATCACGCTGATTTCGAGCTGGTACGGTCGCAAAGAGAATTGACATAAGCGTCAGGTCACGACCAGCATGAAAAGGTTTGTCACTCGCTGAACCAAAGAGGAACGTGCCACCAACGGTGCTGCCAGAGGCAAGAGGACGAATGTGAGTGACTCCAGTTTCAACCAGCCAGAATTGACCGGGCACAGGTTCTCCTGAGTCAGGCAGGATTGCATTTGTTGCCAACTCGAGTCGTCCAAATTTTGCAATCGCTAACCAGAGCGGTTTTCCTTCTTCTGGAATACCAAGCGGCATAGCCACTCGAGCAAACTGTGCATTCATTTGCAGGTTCGCTGGCTGGTTGACAACCGGGGTGTTAGGAGCCCAGAAACCACCCATGCTCAAAGGAGCTCCCCTACCAAAGCTAGGCTTCTTCCGTCGACTGGACCCTGGCTCAATCGGGTCGAGGTCAGCAATTGGTTCGCTGGCAAATGTATCCTGCTCAAGATTGAAATCGACCGGTGGGAGGAGATCAATTCGTTGACTGGCATCCCGATACGGCGTCCATTGATTTTCCGTACTGCTCACATGTGTTTCATACAGTGGCGAATCAACAGGCTGTACCCAAACAACATCTTGTGCCGAAAGCGTGCTCGCCACGAGGCAGCACCAGAACGATACCTGAAGACGCAAGTGATAGGGCAGCACGGTAAAACCACAGGTGGGTCATGAAATGTGAGTGAGACCTTAGCGAGCCTGTCAGTGTCGTGCAATTCCGGAACCTCTGTGAAAGAAAGCACATGCTGAATATCGTGATAACCACTCGTATGATCCAAATCCTGCCCCTCGTGAACAGGATTTCAAGAATGGGCTGTCGTACCACGTGGCACGACAGGTGGGTTTCGTTTCAACACAATCATGCCTGATAGCTACCCCGCCGGACCTGGCTGGGAACGCCCGCCTCATATCCATTTCAAGGTGATGAAGCGAGGCTTTGTTGACTGCATCCCGCAGAGACAGATCCCCAGTCATCTGCTGAATGAAACAGATCGTTTACTCCAGCGTAAAACACATGTAGAACAGAACTTGATGATCGCAGAAGTTCTCCCAGAGCAGGACAGTGAATTTTACTATCGCATTGTTCTTAAAAGGGCATAGATGGATGTGTCATAGCATATATGCGATTTCAAGTGGCTCATATGTAGTGTGAATCATCAGACAAAAATTCTTTGGAGAATAACGGTATGGGAATCCAGAGTGGAGTGATCGGTTTCGGTGTCATGATGTCCGCTCTGGCTCTTGTATCTGGAGACAAGCTGGTTCAGCCTCTCGTAGTGAAAGGCCCCCTCGCTCTTAAGATGCATGGGAATGTGTATACACCACGTTCAGCAAAATCGAAGAAAGAGGTCACGATCCTGCTGGGTCCGCAGCAAGCAGAAAATATTGAACAGCAAATGAGTTTTGAGACGCACATTGTGCTCCTGTTTCAGTGGGCAGGATCGGGGCAAGATACATTAGTTAGTACAGTTGATGATGCAGTGGTGACGTTCCACTACACGCGTGGGAGAACGCGTGATCTTCGTCAGCATCTCCAAGCCTTTGCCGTAGATAGACAGATGGCCTGGGAAGTAACAGAGTCAACCAAGACTGGCTTATAAATCCAGCAGGATGGGGCCGTCTCAGGACGTTCTCAGTTTTTCTGCCTGACGTCGAATTGTTCTGAGGTCGCTTGCGTCCTTGCGGCTAAGATTCCGTAACTGCATTGTCATCCGCGGGTTCTTTTTCAAAAGTTTCTCATGGCGGGCAAGAAAATCCCAGTAGAGTGTTGTGAAGGGGCAGGCATCCGGGCCATGGGCGACCTTTGGTTTGTACCGACATGCTTTACATGCATTGCTCATCCGGTCAATGTACGCCCCTGTTGCACAGTACGGCTTTGATGCCATAACACCACCATCGGCGAACTGACTCATGCCGATCGTGTTGGGAAGCTCCACCCACTCGACCGCATCAACATAGACTGCCAGATACCATTTATGAATGTCTTCTGGCTTCACTCCATACATCATTGCAAATAGACCGGTGACCATGAGACGTTGAATGTGATGTGCATATCCGTATTCGAGCGTCTGCCCAAGTGCATCCTTCAAACAATTCATATCTGTATCACCGGTCCAATAAAAGTTTGGCAGTGGCTGATCTGCTCCGAGTGCATTTCGTTGTGCATATTCCGGCATGAATCGCCAATAGATACCGCGCACATATTCTCGCCATCCTAGAATTTGTCGTATGAATCCCTCAGTGGCTGCCAAAGGAGCAGACCCTTCTCGGTATGCATTTTCAGCTGCAGCAATAACATCACGTGGGTCAAGCAGTTTCAGGTTAAGAGCAACTGAGAGACGTGAGTGATAGAGCCATGGTTCACCCGTCCATATTGCATCTTGATAGACCCCGAAATTTGACAGTCGATAGGTAATAAAGTCTCGAAGCGCTGCACGTGCGTCTTTCTTTGTGACAGGCCAATCGAATTGTTCAAGTGAACCGGGATGTTTCTGAAAACGCTTTGATACAAGATTGATAACAGCATGAGTTAAGGCATCTGGCTTAAAGCGTTTTGGTGGTCGTAGTTTTTCTGGTCCGGATTTTCCAAAACTTCCACGATTATCTGCGTCATAATTCCACTGTCCACCAGCTGGTTCACCCTCATCCATTAAAATGTTAAAGCGTTCACGAAGTGGACGGTAGAAAAATTCGAGACGTAGCTGTTTCCGACCTGCAGCATGTTCAGAGAAATCGTCACCTGTTGTAAAAAAGTGACGATCGGGACGTACTTCAAGTGAGATGCCTGCATCTTTTGCAGCCTCTTCCAACGCCACTCGAACTCGCCACTCACCAGGTTCAACACAGATTAAGCGATTTGGTTTCAGGCCTTTTTTTTCCAATCGATTTAAACTTGATTGGAGTGCCGCTGCGAGCGACATCGGCTCTCGGGCTTTCTTTTTTTCACTGATTTCCTGGTAGTCAACCGTGAACCCATCGTCGAACAAGTGGTCACGAAAATGCCTCATTGCTGAGAGAAAAAGGACGATCCGTGCTTTATGTGTCCAGACATGCGTTGATTCTTCAGCCACTTCCGCCATCCAAATGACGTCTTGAGCCTTATCTACGTCATCAAACGCAGCACTTGATTGATCGAGTTGATCACCCAGAACCAGAACAAGATTTCGACACATGGTGGTGTGGCCTTCGGAAGAGGGGAAACGTCCAGAAAAATTGAGAATCAATGCCTGCGCGGAGCGAGTTCTGACTAATTTAGGCCACTTTTAGACATTTTCGAGAACATCAGTTAGCAATTCGTCGGTTTTGCGGTTTTAAACGATAGCAGGATTCGTAATGCCGACAGGCCCCCTCGGGAATCGTAATAAAGGAACACGTCATGATTGCACTCGCCGATCCAAACCGCCGACTCCCAAAGTCACCAAAACGGTCTCAGCGAAATTCAAGATTTCCTTCGGGGGGAAGTGAACCACAAAAGATCATAGGCCTCTCGCCCTCTGAAAAACGAAGAAAAACAATTCTTGCAAAAAAGAGGATAGCTCTTTTCGAAAGAGATATTGAATACATCGGTGGAGATGTGTTCCTCGAAAAGGACGCAGATTTGCTCGCCAACTCGCCACCAGCAGATGCGGAAATCCCACTGGAAGGGTTTTCCTCGGACAAGAAGCCTGCATCGAGTCGTTCACTCTCGCCATACTTGGCCAGCCTGTACCAGACCCGGCTGCTGTCGAAGGATGAAGAGCAATTCTATTTTCGCCGGATGAATTGGCTGAAATTTCAGGCACTTCAAAAACGGGGTCGGCTTGATCCAAAACGAGCAACAATGAAGCAGATGAAGCAAATAGAAAATATTCTTGCAGAAGCTGAGACAGTGAAAGCAATTCTTATCACGTCGAATCTTCGCCTGGTTGTCTCGATCGCTAAGAAATTTAATGAGCCGAGCCACTCCTTTGATGAGCTTATCAGCGAAGGCAATGTTGCCTTGATGCGTTCCGTTGAAAAATTCAATTTTGCCTTAGGCAATCGATTTAGTACCTATGCAACGTATGCAATTCAAAGGCACTTCTTTCGTATTTCTCACAAGGGTCGCCAGTACCGTAATCGTTTTGCCTCTGATGATGAGCCAGTAAAGGATCGGGCGGAAGAAGTATCAGATCACGAAGCATGTTCTCCTGATCAGGTCAAATTTCTGAAAACACTCTTCTCGAAATTTCTGCACTCCCTCGAGCCTCGCGAGCAGCAGATTGTGCTCGCACGATTTGGATTCGATGGGGATAAGCCAAAAACATTTCGTCAACTTGGAACAGAAATGGGAGTCTGCAAGGAAAGAATCCGCCAGATTCAGACCCGGGCGATCGCAAAGTTGCGGACTATGGCCGAAGAAGCCAATCTTGAACGGACTATCGGCGACTGGCTGTAAACTGAAGTCTTCAACTGAAATAAATCCTTTGTTGGAGTACATCACGTGCAGAAAGTCCTCATTATTGGTGCTGGTGGAATTGGTTCAGCGGTGGCCCGGGAAATTGTTGGTTCCGGAGGTAAGGTGTTCCTTGCCGGCCGCAATACAGAAAGCCTTCAAGAACGTGCCTCTGAGTTGAATTGTGACTGGGGAACTCTCGAAGCAACAGACGCCGCATCGGTTGACGCGTGTAGTGAAAAAGCTTTTGAAAGTCTGGAAGGTCTAACAGGTGTCGTCAATTGTGTGGGTTCAATTCTTTTGAAACCGGCCCATCTCACCACTGCTGAAGAATGGCATGAAACAATCTCGGCAAATTTAACAACTGCGTTTCACTGTGTTCGGACTGCAGGTCGACTCTTACGAAGTTCTGGAGGATCAGTTGTCCTGCTTTCAAGTGCTGCCGGCAGGATAGGTCTTGCGAATCACGAAGCAGTTGCAGCAGCAAAAGCTGGTGTCATAGGGCTTACGCGTTCTGCTGCTGCGACCTATGCACGTGCCAAGATTCGGTTTAATTGCGTGGCCCCTGGGCTTGTTCGAACACCGCTGGCAGCAGGACTCTTATCAAGTGAGCTAGCTGAAAAAGCTTCCGTCTCAATGCATCCCCTCGGTCGAATTGGTGAGCCAGAAGATGTTTCGAGTGCGGTTTGCTGGTTTCTTGATCCCAAAAATTCTTGGGTAACCGGTCAGGTTATTGGGGTGGATGGTGGCCTTGCCGATCTGAAGGCAAAAAACTGATTCAGAATATTCTCTGTCCCGTTTTTTTCTGTCAGATGTACAATAAAAATGGTCCAGACATAGCCTGCGCTCAAGGAAATAAAATGGCCACGCCTTTCGAATCAAGTGAACTGCCTCGAGCAGACCAAAATGCGCCGCTTGATGAAATTCATCACGTTGCAATTGCTGTCAGCAATGTTGCAAAGTCAGTCGCCTGGTATACGAAACACTTTCGCTGTGATGTTGAGTATCAGGATGAGACGTGGGCACTCCTTGAATTTGGAAACACCCGGCTGGCACTTGTGATTCCAGATCAGCACCCACCGCATATTGGCTTTATCCATTCACAGGCGGAAGCCTTTGGTGAACTGAAACCACATCGAGATGGCACGCGGAGTTGCTACGTTGCTGACCCTGCCGGAAATGCGGTTGAAGTGCTTGCTCCGATAGGAACATGATGCAAAGTGTCGCTCCGGGTGCTCGAACTCTCATTCTTCAGTTGCTTGCAACGAGTTTTATGACTGGACTCATCTGGTTTGTTCAGGTTGTGCATTATCCTTTGATGGAGGGATGGCCTCACGACGATTTTAGTAGCTGGGAGGTGGCCCATCGTGAACGCACTGGGCCAGTTGTTATTCCTCCCATGCTGATTGAAGGAGTTGTTGCCGTTTGGTTACTCGTGCATCGCCCTCGGGGTGTCCATCCACTTTTTCCTGTCTTCGGGATGACCGCTCTCTTGGGAATCTGGGTAAGTACGTTTTTTCTCCAAGTGCCGTGTCATCAGCAGCTTTCAACCGGCTGGGATGCCCAAACACTCCGTTTTCTTGTCAATTCAAATTGGATACGGACCATCCTTTGGTCATTCAGAATGGCCCTTTCTGTAGGCATGGTATGGCAGTTCTGGTTGGCATATAAGCCAGCTTTGGCCGATCTTGCGTCCCTCCAGCAGGACTCCTAATCTCCCAATCCACAGCCGCTTGGTAGTTCTTTCGTTATGGGTTTGGTCAGGGAGGTTGTTCGATGTCTGAGTCTCTTTCTATGCTTGCGAAGCTGGTCGAAGGTCAGCTTGTCATACCCGATGCGCTGAACTTTCAAGAGCACATAGCGTCAGCATCGACTTTGGAGACGGCGACTACAGACGCCATAACACTCGTTGACTCTGCTGAGCGATTACCGAGTTTGGCCAAAAGCCAAGCTGCAGCTGCTATTGTTCCGGTAGGCACTGGGACGCAGGATCGACCAACGATTGAGGTTCCAGATGTTCATAAAGCCTTTGCAACAATCATTCAACATTTTCGCCCTCCACGTACTCGACACCGTCAAGGTGTGAGTCCTCAGGCCGTTATAGATCCCTCGGCTCGACTTGCCGGTGATGTTGAAGTCCAACCCCTTGCTCTCATAGGTCCAGATGTTGAACTTGCGGAGGGAGTTGTTATTCATGCCGGAGCTCGAGTTGGCGCGGGCTGTCGGATTGGTGCTGGAACAACTGTCTTTGCCAATGCAGTTCTTTATGATGACACCCTTGTTGGTCAAGACTGCATTATTCACTCCAATGCCGTTTTGGGAGCGTTTGGATTTGGGTATAAGCCAGATGTAAATGGTTTAGAGCTTTCTGCTCAACTTGGTTGGGTTGAATTAGGTGATCATGTTGAAGTTGGTGCTGGAGCAACTATTGATCGTGGAACATACGGGCCAACAGTAATTGGTAGTGGCACAAAAATAGACAATCTTGTCATGATTGCTCATAACTGCCGCATTGGTCGTCATAATATGATCTGCTCTCAAGTGGGCGTGGCAGGAAGTACAACGACTGGTGAATGGGTGATAATGGCTGGTCAATGTGGCCTGCGTGATCATATTCACATTGGTGATGGTGCGGTACTCGGTGCACGATCAGGTGTCTCCAATGATGTTCCACCAAAGCAAACTGTCCTTGGTGAACCTGCCATTGATTTGAGACAACGCAAGTTGCAACTTGCTTCCATGTCGAAGCTTCCTGAAATGAGAAAGCAAGTGAAGCAACTTCTCAAACGAGTTGAAGAATTGGAGCAGAGCTCTCAATCGTCAACAAAAGAGCCCTCCTCGAAAGCAGCATAAGATCTGATTTGAACAGGACAAGTGTCCTCACTGAGTGTTTTGAAATCGCTAAATAAAGAGTAGTTACCAGCACAATGAAAGCCTTGTCCGGGGACGTGAACGAACTGCCATCACTCGACGGAGAACTGGTCGGTATTCTTGCTGGCTGGGGAAGGTTTCCGATTGCTACCGCTGAAGCGATTCATCGACGTGGCGGTCGAGTGGCAATTTTAACAATTCGATATCATGCCGAAGAATCACTTGAAGAAATAGCTGATGTCTATGGAGAAGTAGGTGTTGCTGAAATCGGAAAAGCTATCGACTTTTTTCATCGGAATGGCGTACGACGAGCGACGATGGCCGGTAAAATCCATAAGAAGCAACTGTTTCGTCGGTTCGGATGGATTCGACATATGCCCGACTGGCAAGGACTCAAGACATTCTGGCCACATCTTGTAACTCGTAGCAAAGACAACCGGGACGATGCGCTTCTTGGAGCAATTGCCGTTGCCTTTGAAAAGTCAGAAATTCGCATTTGTCCGGCAACAGATTTTGCTCCTGAGTTATTGGCAACGGAGGGCGTGCTGGCGGGCAAGCCCCTCTCAAAACGTCGGATGTCCGATGTGGTTTTTGGATGGCGGCTCGCGAAAGAACTTGGACGTCTCGATATTGGGCAGACAGTAGTCGTCAAGAACCAGGCTCCAATGGCACTAGAAGCAATTGAGGGTACTGATGAGTGTATCCGGCGGGCAGGTCGGCTTTGCCGTTCTGGCGGTATGACGGTCGTGAAGGTTGCAAAGCCTCAGCAAGATGAACGCTTCGATATGCCAACAATTGGTATCGGGACACTCCAATCAATTCGAGCTTCAGGAGGCAAGGTACTTGTGATCGAGGCTGGTAAGACAATCCTTGTTGATCGGGAGCAGATCACTGCCTATGCAAGTCGTTGTGGTATTTCAATTGTGAGTTGTTACGACGTTGCTGGAATACCTTTGTTGGAAAAACCCCGCTATCACGTCGCCTGACTATATCGCTTTTCATTCTATTGGCAGTAGACTTTGTACATGTCTCATTTACTGTCCTTTCATGTGCGAATAGCTTTTCAAACAGTCATTTGTGCAGTCTGTGCTTGTGCACTCTCACTGGCTGCGGATGAAGAGTCTTCTTTAAAAAAATCAGAACGTTCATCGCAACGTCCACTGGCAATTGATTTCAGGATCGATCGTTCTGTTGAAATCCCGCCGCCTAGAACACAGTACATGGGTCGAGAGATTGCCCAGACGATGCACTATACGGGAGCCCCCTGGCTTGTTCGGGAAAGCCGTCAACGTGAAGAAGATTGTCGACTGCTTCTCGAAGCGCTTCAAATCCAGCCGGGACAAACCATCTGTGATCTTGGATGTGGGAATGGGTTCTACACACTCGAGCTTGCACGACGTGTTGGTCCTGAAGGAACAGTGTACGCAGTTGATATCCAGCCCCAAATGCTTCGACTACTCGTTACACGGGCGCGGCAGGAAAAAATCTTTAATATCAAACCGGTTCTGGGAACATTTATTGACCCTCGGTTGCCCAAGGGGGAAGTCGATCTTGTATTTTGTGTTGATGTCTACCACGAGTTTTCTCATCCTGAAAAGATGTTGAAACGTATCCGAGAGAGCCTTTCTGATGGTGGCCAAATTGTTTTAGCAGAGTTTCGTGGGGAAGACGCTACGGTGCCAATCAAGCCGCTTCACAAGATGACAAAGGCACAGGTCAAAAAAGAACTTGAGCCAAATGGTTTTGTTCTCCAGCGCGAATTCGACCAGTTGCCATGGCAGCACCTCATGTTTTTTGGTGTCCAGAACAAAGAGTAATGCCAACTACTTCTGATGTATTTGGCAGCTTGTGTTATCACATCGCCCAGCAATCCAGAGTCGTCGTTTTGCGACATATGCATACAGCCAATTCCAGAGCGGCAGTGAGCCGGGAATGTGTAGAAGAAGAGCGAGTGGCCAGAGGAGTGGTAGTTTACGAGAGAGATAGCGAACAGCAGTTGCACCACCGCGAGCATTCCCTTGCGTGTCGATTACAAACATCTGTTCTTGGAGTTGTTCCATCGAAAGCTCTGGAAAATCAGCGGCCACACTCGGTTCGTGGAGTGACTTGTAAATAAACCGTCGTCGCACATCGAGTCGGCGGAGGATTGCAATCTGGCGTTGACAGAAGCGACATTCACCATCGAAGAGGACAGTGTCTTGTTCCGGATGCTTTTTGGTAAGAATCATTGTGCACGGGAGACATTCAGGGGCATTGTTTAAAGCCTGCGTGGAACGCCCAGCATCCGGCTCATTCCTTGATCAAACCACTGGGAAGTGTACACAGGTTCAAAATTGTAATAGCTCCACTCGAAATGAGTAACCACGGGGCCCATTCAGGTGCTGTGATCGAACGACCCATTCCACCTGCTAGCGGTACAACAATGGCCGAATCAATGAAGAGTAGTTCAATGCCTAGCAGCGTCGCAAAAATTCCAATCGCCAGAAATATACTTTTCCACATGATGGTGCCTGAAACCCGAATATGACTCCTCCGCGATGAGCCCCTCGCTATCGCCTCTGTAAAAATATCGACTGACTCAGGAACCCAGCTAGAGAAGCCACTCGCCTCGGGCAACCTAGAACGACTGTGATGATAATTCAGTTAGCAGAACTACTGATTTGCAGCATCAACTGGCGGTTCACTCTCTCTCTCAGGTGGAGTTTGTGTCACACTAGCGCGGCGTTCAGCCATCGTGCCAGGTACGAGTTGCGGCTTCCCACTTGTTGTTTCAATAATATCTTGGAGGTCACTGCCATCAATCACTTCAGCTTCGATCAAGCGACTCGTAATTGATTCAAGCGATGTGCGACGGGTTTGGAGAATCTGCCGAACCTGGATAATCGAAGTATCAATTATGCGGCGGACCTCTTCATCGATTTCACGGGCTGTCTCCTCACTGTGGCTTCGTGTTGTACCAAAGTCAGCGCCTCCACCAGTAAGAAACGGTGACCGCTGGCTTTCTCGATAGTTCACTCTGCCGAGTTGACTCATGCCATAGTCCATGACCATAGAGCGAGCAATTTCACTCGCTCGCTCCAAGTCGTTCTGGGCTCCGGTCGAGATATCGTCATAAATCATTTCTTCTGCAATCGTGCCGGCGAGGAGAACATGAATTCTGCTTTCAAGTTCACTTTGAGTGAGAAGATATCGATCGTCTTCCGGGCGCTGCATGGTGTAGCCCAGGGCTGCCAGACCACGTGGGATAATTGACACTTTATGTATCGGGTCAGTATTTGGAAGAGAATACGCGACTAAGGCATGTGCAGCCTCGTGATATGCCACTCGTTTCTTCTCGTCTTCGTGGATCACCCGCTTCTTTTTCTCAAGGCCTGCAGTGCCACGTTCAACCGCTTCATTGAATTCCACCATTCCCACAGACTTCTTGTTGTTTCGTGCTGCGAGTAAAGCGGCCTCATTCACAAGGTTGGCAAGGTCTGCACCACAAAAGCCTGAGGTAATTCGTGCCACCTGCTCAATATTGACTTTGGGATCAAGCTTCACATTGAGAACATGCACCTTGAGAATAGCCTCACGTCCACGAACATCAGGTCGGTCGACAAGCACATGTCGATCAAACCGTCCTGGTCGTAGGAGTGCCGGATCAAGTGTTTCTGGACGGTTTGTAGCTGCCATCACAATGACACCAGAATTGCTACCAAACCCATCCATTTCAACCAGCAACGCATTGAGCGTCTGCTCCCTTTCATCATTACCACCAACCACACTTGAACCTCGGGTTTTTCCTAACGCATCAAGTTCATCAATAAAAATGATGCACGGGCTCTTCTGTGCGGCCTGCTGAAACATGTCCCGGACACGGGCAGCTCCGACACCAACAAACATCTCAACAAAGTCACTTCCAGACAGTCCAAAGAAAGGCACGCCAGCCTCACCCGCAATCGCCTTTGCGAGAAGGGTCTTTCCGGTTCCAGGAGGGCCGACGAGTAAAACACCCTTCGGAATATGGCCACCAAGAACCTGATATTTTTCAGGGCTTCGAAGAAACTCAACCACTTCGCGGAGTTCATCAACGGCTTCGTCTATTCCGGCAACGTCATCGAAACTTATTCCAAGATCTTCTTGGGCATACATTTTTCCACGACTGCGACCAAATGCCATTGGGCTTCCAGCTCCTCCAAGGCGACGCACCATGAGAAAAAATCCCAATGCCAGCAATCCGGTCAACACCAGCATTGGCATATAGTTTCGCCAAGGGCTCGGTGGATCTTCATACCGATAATCAACTTTATTGAGATCAAGAATCTTCGACAGTTGTCCCTCAGAATTCTCACTCGGAAGTTTGGCAGTCCGAAATCGAAGTTGATCACCTTGAGCATTACCACCAGCCGTCAATCGGCCATCATCAATAGGTCGTAGACCACCCTGTCCATCACCTCCTGGCAGAGGAACCTTTCGCAGTGTTCCGGTCACCTCAAATGCACCAATGACGACATCATCGATCGAGCAGAATCGTGAAACCAGCGGAGATCCTTTTGCTGTTTCACCTGTAACGACCTCTACGAATCGTGGCGAGCCCGACTGATCTTTTTCTTCACCAGCTACTCGAATAAGCCGTTCCAGGTCGGTATAGCTCAATCGAACTTCTTGACCGTTGCTAAAAAGGCTCGCTGCAAAGAGACCAGCGACCGCCACAGCAATGAGAGACCAGATGAGATTTGAGCCACCAAAAGCCTGCTTCCGATCACCAGAACGCCGTCCGGGATCTTTTTCATTATTTTTTTGATTCATAGACGAAATGTCGCAATCGTTTCTTTATTTTCAGAGCCATCGCTTCATACCCTTCTATCGTAGGCTCGAAAGAAGCCTGCGACAAATGACTTGCATGGCATCCGGCGACCGGAGTGCGTAAACTAGATTTCCTCGTATTTTGACATGTTTTCATAGCTTCTCAGATTGACCCGTCCATGATGTTACCCGACCGCACTGTGGCTTCTGCCACTTCAATGGCTGTTTCGGGTGCGGAAGTCATGAGTGACCAATCAGTTGACTTTCAAAAGCCCTCAGATGCCGTTCCTCTTCGTGTCGCGGTCCTGGGTTCAACCGGAAGTATTGGCAAGAATACCCTTGAAGTCATTGCTGCCTCAGAAGGTCGTTTCAAGGTCCATCTGCTGTGCGGGCACCGCAGCGTTGAAGTCCTTGTTGAACAGGCTCATGCATGTCGGCCTCGCTGGGTCGTTGTGACTGATTCAACTGCTGCAGAATCACTTGGACCGGGAGCGCTTCCAGAAGGAACAGAACTCGTCGTTGGTCCGGAACGCCTTGAAGAACTTCTCGGTGCTCCAGAAGTTGATCGTGTTGTGTCAGCTATTGTTGGGGCTGCTGGTTTGCGGAGTACCTGGTCAGCACTTGCTGCCGGGAAGACGGTGGCGCTTGCGAATAAGGAAACACTGGTGACAGCCGGGCCTTTGGTAACGCAGTTGGCAGCACGTTCTGGCGGGACGATTGTGCCGGTCGATAGCGAGCATTCTGCGATCCATCAGGCGTTACGGAGTG
>ERZ802830.348-NODE-348-length-45978-cov-11.3543_pt1 | contig 45978 bp, 55 predicted proteins | sample MGYA00345654_ERZ802830 | MGnify/ENA primary metagenome ERZ802830 (study PRJEB30503, sample SAMEA104212375) | marine metagenome | biome: Westerlies Biome; feature: [SRF] surface water layer (ENVO:00010504) within the epipelagic zone...; material: water...
CAAGGTATTCCGGGGGTTTTTCGGAAGGTGATGGTGCGGCCGAGAAGACTCGAACTTCCACGGGGGTTAGCCCACAGCGACCTCAACGCTGCGCGTCTACCAATTCCGCCACGGCCGCACTCTTGAGGTGCCCTCTATATGTCATCATGACCAGATTTAATCAAGCTGTTAATTGGCGCGGTGTCACCTGTCTGATTTCGTCTCTACCGTTGCCTGTGCTATAGATCAACCAGGCCGTTTTTTGAAAGACACACAGCATGCCGAAACCCTCTGGTTCATCCCTTCCCCCGGATCACGCAAATGCGCCGCGCCGTTATTATGCGCCGACGGGCGGTCTGCTGCCGCAAAGCAGGCAGCCCGACGATAAGGCGATCTTCACCACCGCCTATGCAGTGATCCCGAAGAGCGTTATGAGCGACATCGTCACCAGCTTTTTGCCGCATTGGCAGCAGACGCGCCTATGGGTGCTGGCTCGCCCGCTCAGTGGCTTTGCCGAGACTTTCTCACACTATCTGGTCGAGACCGCACCCACCGGCGGCAGCAACGCCCCGGATGATGATGGCAGCGCGCAATCGGTGCTGTTTGTCGTGGCTGGCCACCTGCGTCTGACGCTGGATGGCGCCACATTTGATCTGGAGGCTGGCGGCTATGCCTACATGCCGCCCGGCACCGACTGGCAGACCGAGAATATTGGCGATGAACGCGTGCTGTTCCATTGGATCCGCAAGCGCTATCAGGCGGTGGCTGGAATTGACGCTCCTCCCGCCTTTGTCACCAGCGATGCCGCCATTACCCCCATCGAAATGCCCGATTGTGACGGTGTGTGGGCGACAACGCGCTTTGTCGATCCGGCTGATCTTCGCCATGACATGCATGTTAATATCGTCACTTTTCAGCCAGGCGGGCGCATTCCCTTTGCCGAGACGCATGTCATGGAACATGGGCTTTATGTTCTACAGGGCCAGGGACGTTACCGGCTCAATGATGACTGGGTGGATGTCGAGGCTGGCGATTACATGTGGCTGCGGGCCTTCTGTCCACAAGCCTGCATCGCCACCGGCGATGAACCCTTCCGCTATCTGCTCTATAAGGATGTAAATCGGCATATGCCGCTTGGTGCTGCGGGGCTTACCCATGGCTGACGGCCTAACCGATCAGGTTGGCAGGCCAATCTTCCAAAATCTTGCTGGGCCGCGTGACTATGCGCCGACTGTTGACGCCATGCGTGACCATGCGGCGGCCATTCGGTCCGGGCGCGTGCCGGAGACTGTCTGGCTGCTTGAGCATACGCCAGTCTATACGGCCGGCACCTCAGCCAAGGATGCCGATCTGCTCAATCCCGGCAATACTCCCACCCACAAAACCGGTCGCGGTGGTCAATGGACCTATCATGGACCGGGTCAGCGGGTTGCCTATGTCATGCTTGACCTGCAAACACGCGGGCCAGATGTACGCTGCTATGTACATAATCTTGAAGGATGGATCATCGATGTGCTTGCTGGGTTTGGCGTTACCGGCCAGCGCCGCTCAGGACTGCCCGGAATTTGGGTGGAGACGGGAAACAGCGTCTCTGGCCTCGACAAGATCGCCGCCATCGGGGTACGGATCAGCCGGTGGGTGAGCTGGCATGGTATTGCCATCAATAACAATCCGGACCTCACCGCCTTTCAGGCAATTGTTCCCTGCGGTGTGAGTGATGGCAGTGTCACCTCGCTTGCCGCGCTTGGTGTCTCGGCCAGCATGAACGAGCTTGACGATATGCTGCAAACGCAGTTTGACCACCATTTCACAAAGGTGAGGACGTAAGCCCCCCACTCAGCCAGCGATGTCCAAGTCCTTCAGATAATCCAACACCGTGTCTATCGCCTTTTCTGCATCCCTCATCAACCATCCGGCAGCCGGCGTCTCGCCCATTAGGCCATCACTCGGTCCCTCATGATGCAGCAGAAGATTGCGCCGCCCCCGCAGCCAGGACAGGGCCGCTTTATTGCCAGCATAGGCAAAGGCCATCCCGTCAAGATAGCCCGCAGGCCCCGCCTGTTCATTCGCAATCACATCAACAAGCGTTTGCGCGAGAACAATACAAGCCAAAGGTAGGCCAGCCCGCGCCGCCGCCTGCAACTCGTCGGCCAAGACCGATGCGTGCGGGCCGAAATCAGCCTTGTCAAGGCGTGAGAGGCGTGACATCACACCGGCAGCCAGTGGCGTCTGCGCGGCCATTACTGGGCCGCTCCCAGCAGCCTCAAAAATGTGGCAACATCATCCAGTTCGGTCTGAATGAAGCCACGCCTGTCTTCGGCCTCGAAATCGCTTCCCCATCTCTCCACCTGCCACAACTCGTCAAGGAAGGCCGTTTCAAACAGTTTCTTCTGATTAATCTCCCCACGCAGGAACGCCAGACCGAGCACCAGCGAACCGCCCATCGCAACCACCCGATGCAGCATCCCCAACTCCCAATCATCATGTTGATCGACAGCCACTTTTAATCTGGCAAGAGAGGCAGTGGGCTGTGTCACCGGCATAATCCCCGATACAATCTGCAGTGGTGCATTCAGAACGTCGCTTGACCACTCAAGCCAAGGTTGCCATTGACTTGCCTGTCTACGCGCAAGCTCATCATCATCAGCGCGATAACATAGCAGGTCATTGCCACCATAGGCGATCATCTCGGCCACCAGATCCGCGCGCTGCGGGGTTACCCTGTCGATCACAGTTACAGCAAGGCTGAACAGAGGCATCCCTGCCGGATCAATCTCTTCCTGTTGCGAGTCCCATTCGCTCGCGATGGCGCACGCCAATTTTTCAGTTGGCAGGCCAAATTCACGTTGTGCTGGCGAGCGAACAACGCGCCCGTCCAGCAAGACGCGATGGCCACCGCTGCCAGTCTCTGTCGTAACATTCCTGTAGAACCGCTTTTTCATTGACTCTCGCCTATACCAAAATTCGGCATGAATAACATCCACTCACAGCACACTCGGTCCCTATTATCACTAGCCCTCATCAAAGGGCCAATCGCCCTTCGGCAGTTGCAGGCCAAGATCGAAAAGGCTTGTCCGCATATGGCCGGTCAAGGGTGCCTCGATCAGGACACCATCACCCAGTTGCAAGCGCCAGGCATGCAGATGCAGCCGCTTTGCGACAAGTCCACCAGGATGCGCCTGAGTACCACCATATTTGCCGTCACCAGCGATCGGATGCCCCTCATATGCCATGTGAACACGCAATTGGTGTGTTCGCCCCGTCTGCGGCCGCAACGCCATCAACGCCAGTTTGCGGCCCATGACGTCAACGCGTCGTGCCTCGGTATGGGCGGATTGACCCTCTGCCGTGACAACCATTTTCTCGCCGCCTCGTCCGGCCTGTTTTTCCAACCGGTGCCGGATCTGTAGAACTGGTTTTGGAATGCCGACAACCAGTGCAAGATAGGTCTTGGCGATCCGGTGATGTTGAAAATCATCGCCGAGGCGACGAGCCGCCGCCCGGTTCTTGGCAAGCAGTAGAATCCCTGATGTATCCTTGTCTATACGATGAACAAGCCGCAGGCGCGCCTCGTCACTGCCATCTGCCAGCGCCATTAGCATGCCATCAATGTGGGTGTTGGTGCCAGTGCCACCCTGCACCGCCACTCCAGACGGCTTGTTCAGCGCCAGCCAGTCAATTCCCTCGGCAATCACCATCGAGTCAAACTGCTGCACCAACCTGTTGTCATGGTGAGGAATGTTTTTCGACTTTGGCTTCGAAGCGGGACTTTGAGGGGTTTCTGAGCGAAGATGCGGTGGCAGACGCACTTCCTGACCTGCGGTGAGACGGTCCGAGGGCTTTGCTTTGGCGCCATCCAGACGAACCAGCCCGGACCTTAGCATCCGTTCAACATCACCCTGTGGCAGACCCGGGATCAGTCGCCGCAAAAAACGATCGAGGCGGGTGCCATCCTCGCCTTCGGGCACAGCCTCAAACCACCAATTCGGTGCGGCTTTCTGTGCCCCCTGCTCCTCTGGTGTCACGGTGCTCATGACGGTAGCCTGACAAGCCAGTAACACAGTGCAAAGCTGCCAAGTGACAGACATAGTGACAGCGCAATATAGACCAAAGCCATACCAAGTCCCTGTTTTTGAAAAAGGGCACCAGCATCCAGTGCAAAACTGGAAAAGGTTGTCAGCGCGCCCAATAATCCAATCGCAATAAAAGCACGCCACCCCTCCGGCACCATCAAGCCACCCGCAACAAGACCAGCAAACAACCCCATCAAGCCACTACCACACACATTGACAATGAGCGTGGCAAGGGGACCATTGATGCCAAAAAAGCCCGCACCCGTCAGTAGCGATACGCTGTAGCGCAACATTGCACCAAGCGCACCGCCGCCAGCAACGGCTGCATACATTGCAAGACTCATCTAGCTGTCCTCATCCGGTGATGTCTGTTTTTCTGCACGTAGCCTGTCCCAATAGGCAAGCCGCTTGCCAAGCTCGCGTTCAAAGCCGCGTTCAACAGGATGATAGAAGCGCTGGCGCTCCATACCATCGGGAAAGCAATTCTGCCCGGAAAAACCGTCTGGGTCGTTATGGTCGTAAGCGTAATTCGCCCCATAACCAAGGTCTTTCATCAATTTCGTCGGCGCGTTCAGAATATGCGCCGGCGGGCTGAGCGACCCGGTTGCAGCTGCCGCACGGCTCGCAGCCTTGAAAGCAGCATAGGACGCGTTTGATTTCGGCGCCGTCGCCAGATAGATCACAAGACCGGCAATGGTAAGATCACCCTCGGGACTGCCAAGCCGTTCATAGGCCTGCCACGCAGCAAGCGCCCGTGGCACTGCGTCAGGTTCAGCAAGGCCAACATCCTCTGAGGCAAAGCGTGTCAGCCTGCGCAGAATATAATGCGGGTCCTCTCCACCAGCCAGCATCCGCGAAAGCCAATAGAGGCCAGCATCCGCGTCTGACGACCGCAGCGTTTTATGCAACGCCGACATCAGGTTATAATGCTGGTCCCCGGCCCGATCAAAGGCTGGTGCGCGGCCTGCAACAATCTCAGCAAGCGCGGCCGTATCCAGTGTTGGCTCCGCTGGCAAGCCAATCAGCAGCGATGCCATGGTTAGCAGATATCGCCCATCACCATCCGCCATCGCAATCAACGCCGTTCGTGCATCCTCATCAAGTGACAGGGTGACACCGGTATCAGCCTCAACCCGCTTCAAAAGGGCCTCGAGGGCTGCTGACTCGAGGCGTTCAAGCACGAGCACCTGCGCCCGCGACAACAGCGCACCATTAAGGGCAAATGACGGGTTTTCGGTAGTTGCACCAATCAGCGTCACCGTGCCATCCTCAACTCGCGGAAGCAGGCCATCCTGCTGCGCTTTGTTGAACCGATGCACCTCATCAACGAACAGCAGGGTTCGCTGGCCAGAGCGCAGACGTTCCTCGGCCCGCGAAAACACCTTTCGTAGATCAGCCACCCCATCAAACACCGCTGAAACAGGTTCAAACGCCATCTTGGCCTCAGCGGCAAGCAATCTGGCGATCGTCGTTTTACCAGTTCCAGGTGGGCCCCAGAGGATGATTGACGACAGGTTGCCAGCGTCCAGCATCCGCCGCAAACGACCCTCAGGCCCAATCAACGCCTCCTGACCAACAACATCTTCGAGCCGTTGTGGACGCAGCCTCTCCGCCAAGGGCGCCGCATCATCAGCCATTCCAAAATCAAGTTCCGTCATGATCATATCTTCGCCCGAACTTAACGGTCTTCGCAAAGAAAAAGGGCCACCAGCGGCAGCCCTTTGATCCCTTTATCAATGCAAGACGCGATTTAGGCTGCGGTTTCCTCGGCATCTGTTTCATCTGCACCCATCACCGGCCCAGAATCCTGTCCCCGCGCATCCTCGTCGCGGTCAACAAGCTCAATCACAGCCATCGGCGCGGCATCGCCGTAACGGAAACCTGCCTTGAGAACACGAGTGTAACCGCCCTTGCGTTCCTGGTAGCGTGGGCCAAGAACCTCAAACAGCTTCTTTGTCATCGCGTCATCACGCAAGCGCGCAAAGGCCATGCGACGGGCATGCAAATCACCACGCTTGCCAAGCGTAATCAGACGCTCAACAACAGGGCGCAATTCCTTTGCCTTGGGCAATGTGGTCACGATCTGCTCATGCTTAATCAGCGCTTGAGCCATATTTCTGAACAGCATCTGGCGGTGCTGTGATGTGCGGTTCAGCTTCCGTCCTGAAGTACGATGACGCATTGTTATTCTCCTTAACCCCTAGCAGGCCCAAATCCAGTTCCGTCGATTAAAACGGCTCGTCGAGACGCCGGGCCAATTCCTCAACATTCTCTGGTGGCCAGTTTGCAATATCCATTCCGAGTTCGAGGTTCATGCCCTTCAGCACTTCCTTGATTTCATTCAATGACTTGCGGCCAAAATTCGGTGTGCGTAGCATTTCATATTCTGTCTTAAGCACCAGATCACCGATATAGACGATGTTGTCATTCTTCAGACAGTTCGCCGAGCGTACCGACAGCTCCAACTCATCAACTTTGCGCAGCAAATTGCGGCTGAACGGAAGATCCTCTGCCTCATCCGCTGGGCTCTGGTCTTTCGGCTCTTCAAAGTTTATGAAGGTCTGCAACTGCTCCTGAAGAATCCGCGCAGCATATGCCACCGCATCTTCAGGCGTCACAGAACCATCGGTTTCGATGGTCAGCAGCAGCTTGTCATAATCGGTGATCTGACCAACACGGGCATTCTCCACCTTATAGGCAACCTGTCGGACGGGGCTGAAAATCGAGTCAATCGGCACCAGACCGATGGGTGAGTCCTCAGTGCGGTGGGCGCTGGCCGGAACATAGCCCTTGCCGGAAGCCACAGTAAGCTCCATCGACAGATTGCCCCCCTTATCAAGATGACACAGCACATGATCAGGATTCATGATCTCGACACCGGCGCTCTCGGTGATCATGCCAGCGGTAACGGTCGTCGGTCCGTCAATTGACAGGCGCAGTCGCTTTGGTCCCTCATCATCAAGGCGAATAGCAACCCCTTTGAGGTTCAGCACCAGATCGGTTACGTCCTCGCGGACGCCCGGAATTGACGAAAATTCATGAACAACCCCCTGAATCTGCACAGCTGTGATAGCCGAACCCTGAAGTGATGACAGCAAGACGCGACGCAGGGCATTACCGATGGTCACACCAAAGCCGCGTTCAAAAGGACCGACCGCGACAACGGCCTGACTTGGGTTATATTCTGAAATCTTGACTTCAAGTTCGTCAGGTTTTTTAAGATCCAGCCAGTTCTTCTCAATCATTGGCGTTGTCCCTTCAAATGAGAGCGATGTTCTTGAAACACCGATCCGGCCCAGAGGGCCGGTGGTGTGTAGCAAAGTCGGCGACGCGGAATTAAACGCGACGACGTTTGCGGGGGCGGCATCCATTATGCGGGATCGGTGTGACATCACGAATTGATGTAACGTTGAACCCGACGGACTGCAGAGCGCGAAGTGCGGACTCACGTCCTGACCCGGGACCACGCACTTGTACGTCAAGTGACTTCATCCCATGCTCGGCTGCCTTCCGGCCTGCATCCTCAGCTGCCATCTGGGCTGCAAACGGCGTTGATTTTCGTGACCCCTTGAACCCCATACCACCGGCTGATGCCCAGGCGATTGTATTGCCCTGCACATCTGTGATCGTGATCATTGTGTTGTTAAAGGTCGAATTCACATGCGCAACACCGCTGGTAATGTTTTTGCGCTCGCGACGACGAACACGGCCTTGGCTTGGTTGTTTTGCCATTTTCTGACTCCTCGTCTTTCGCTGTTATTTCTTCTTGCCGGCAATGGCCTTTGCAGGGCCTTTGCGGGTACGCGCATTTGTGTGGGTACGCTGGCCACGCACAGGCAGATTACGGCGATGCCGCAATCCCCGCAGACAACCAAGGTCCAGATAGCGCTTAATATTCATCGACGTCTGGCGGCGAAGGTCGCCTTCAACCAGAAAATCCGCGTCAATAATGTCACGCAGTTTTGTCAACTCGTCTTCCGACAGATCAGCCACGCGACGCTCGTCCGGGACGCCGGCCTTGGTGCAGATGGATTTAGCACTTGTCGTACCAATACCATGAATGTAGGTCAGTGCGATCTCGACCCGTTTTTTGGTCGGAATGTTTACACCAGCAATTCGTGCCACAGTCTGGCTCCTTTATTAAAAAGACTGTCTGGGATTTCCCCTTAACAAGCCCCTATTGCGCCACCGCTATAATTTTCTAGAAGGCGGCGAATTATAGGCTCTTACTCTGTACAGTCAACCTCAACGCTCATTCAAATCCAAGTTTATCAACTTCATAAGAGGGTCCACCCTCACATTTACCCAACGATCTTCGCAACGCTACTGGCGACATCTTCGATCGATGTCATTCCGTCAACACTACTTAGCAGCCCCCGTGCCTCATAATAGGGCAGAAGAGGCGCTGTATTCTCATGATAAACCGCAAGCCGCTTGCGCAAAGTGTCGGCGTTATCATCGCTTCTTGCGTCACCGCTTTCGGCAGCACGGTTTTCGATGCGCGCAAACAATGCGGCCTCATCGACCTTTATCTCAACCACATGATCAATGCCGGTGCCGCGTGCATCCAGCATTTCATCAAGCGCCTCTGCCTGTGCCACCGTCCGAGGAAACCCGTCAAGAATGACGCCGTTTGCACAATCTGGCGCATCCATGCGCTCAGCGATCATTCCGACCATGATATCGTCAGAGACCAGATCACCACGATCCATAATTTCCTTGGCGCGCAGCCCGAGTTCGCTTCCCGCAGCAATTGCCGCCCGCAACATGTCACCCGTTGACAGCTGAACGAGCCCACGCTCTTCGACGAGCCGCGTTGCCTGAGTACCTTTTCCCGCGCCAGGCGCGCCAAAGAGAATCAGGATCATCGACCGCGTCCCTTAATACGAGATTTTTTGACCAGCCCTTCATATTGATGAGCCAGCAAATGTGATTGCACCTGACCAACGGTATCAAGTGTCACCGTTACCACGATCAACAGAGAGGTGCCGCCAAAATAGAACGGCACCGCATATTGGCTGATTAATATCTCCGGCAGGATACACACCGCCGCAAGATATGCAGCACCCAGCACTGTTAACCGGGTCAGGATCGAGTCGAGATAATCAGCAGTCGTCTTTCCTGGGCGAATGCCGGGGATGTAACCCCCGTATTTGCGCAAATTTTCCGCGGTGTCCTCTGGATTGAACACGATCGCAGTGTAGAAAAAGGCAAAGAACACGATCAGGCCAATATAGATCGCCAGATAGAGCGGCTGTCCACGACCCAACAGCGCGTTCAACGTTACCAGCCACTCAGCGCCGCCATCCTGACCACCGCTCAGATTGATGATCGAAACCGGCATCAATAGCAAGGATGACGCAAAGATCGGCGGTATCACACCCGGAACATTGATTTTCAGAGGCAGGAATGACTGATCGCCACCGAAAACCTTGTTGCCATGCTGACGCTTTGGGTATTGGACAACGATCTTGCGAACCGATCTCTCAATAAACACAATAAAGGCGATCACGGCTGCTGCCATTACGAACAACGCAAGAATCAGCACAACAGACAGTGCGCCAGTCCGGCCGAGTTCCAGCGTGCCCGCCAGCGCCGTCGGCAATTCCGCCACAATGCCAGAGAAAATAATTAATGAAATGCCGTTACCGACACCTCGGCTGGTGATCTGCTCGCCAAGCCACATCAGGAACAAGGTACCGCCAACGAGCGTTACCACGGTTGTCACCCGGAAGAACATGCCCGGATCAGAGACAACGCCAGAGGCCGATTCAAGGCCAACAGCAATGCCATAGCCCTGCACAGTCGCCAACAACACTGTCAGATAGCGTGTATATTGGTTGATTTGCTTGCGGCCAGACTCACCATCTTTTTTCAGCGCTTCGAGCGTGGGCACGATCGCGGTCATCAACTGCATTATGATCGAGGCCGTGATGTAAGGCATGATATTCAGCGCAAAAATAGTCATCCGGCCAAGTGCGCCACCTGAGAACATGTCAAACATGCCCAGAATGCCACTTGATTGCTGCGAGAACACATCAGAGAGAGCGCCCGGATTAATCCCGGGCAGGGGAACATAAGTGCCAAGCCGATAGATGATCAGCGCACCAAGTGTAAATAGCAGGCGCTTTTTCAGTTCATCAGCCTTTGCCAATGCGCCGAGCCCTGCCCCCGCTGCCATACGATCTGATGCTGATGCCATTATCTACTTATACCCTGATCCCGTTTACCTGACGTGGGCCGCTATTCAGCAGCCACAGTCGGTGTCACAATCTTGCCACCTGCGGCCTCAACCGCCGCAATAGCAGACCTTGAAGCCCCTGCTGCGTGGATTTCGATCTTCTTCGCGGTCAACTCACCCTTGCCAAGAATCCGGACACCATCACGCGCCTTGGAGATCACACCGGCGCCAACAAGCGCGGCGGCGTCAACGGGCTTGCCCGCATCCAGACGACCGGAGTCAATGGCTGCTTGCAGGCGGCCAAGATTAACCTCAACATATTTTTTGCGGAAAATATTTGTAAAGCCACGCTTTGGCAGACGGCGATGGATTGGCATCTGACCACCTTCAAAGCCATTGATCGACACGCCTGAGCGCGCCTTCTGCCCCTTGTGACCGCTTCCTGATGTCTTGCCGGTGCCTGAGCCAATACCACGGCCGACACGTTTACGATTCTTGGTCGCGCCTGGATTGTCTTTGACTTCGTTCAGTTTCATGTCTTGCTCCCGGCGGGGAGACTTGCCCCGCCCCAATTCCTGTACTCTATTCGCCTTCAACGCGGATGAGATGCTTAACCTTGTTGATCATGCCACGAACCGAGGGGGTGTCCTCGAGCTCACGTGTGCGGCCGATTTTGTTAAGGCCAAGGCCAATCAACGTCTGGCGCTGGTCACCCAACCGGCCAATGGCGCTTTTAGTTTGCGTTACGCGTACCGTTTGTTTGGCAGCCATCTTAAACTCTCCTGTTAGGACGCAGCGGCTTGATCTTGGCCGCTTTTCTCAGCCCGTTTACCAAGAACATCTGCAACACGTTTCCCGCGCTTTTGCGCAACCGAACGAGGTGCCTGCATATGGTTCAACGCCGAGAAGGTCGCCTTGATCATATTGTGTGGGTTGGAGCTACCAATTGATTTGGCAACAATATCCTGAATGCCAAGCACTTCAAAAACAGCGCGCATTGGACCACCGGCAATGATGCCTGTACCCGCAGATGCAGCGCGCAGAAGAACGCGGCCCGCACCATAAGTGCCTTTGATATCATGATGCAGCGTGCGGCCATCACGTAACGGCACGCGAACCATGTTGCGCTTTGCGCCTTCGGTTGCCTTGCGGATTGCCTCGGGAACCTCGCGCGCCTTGCCGGTGCCAAAACCTGCACGACCTTTGCCATCACCGACCACAACCAAAGCAGCGAAACCGAACCGGCGTCCACCCTTTACAACTTTGGCCACCCGGTTGATACCAACCAGCTTTTCGAGCATTTCCGGCTCATCTCGCTGAGCGTTGCGGTCCTGCCTGTCATTGTTGCGTGCCATTAATCGGTGCTCCCTAGAATTTCAAGCCGGCTTCACGCGCGGCATCGGCAAGTGCTTTCACACGGCCATGGAAAATGTAACCACCACGGTCAAACACGACGGTTTCAACACCATTTGCCTTTGCCCGTTCGGCAACCAGCTTGCCAACCTCGGCTGCGGCAGCGCTGTTGCTGGTGGATTTGACGGCCTTTTTGACGCCAGCATCCAAGGTTGAGGCCGCAGCCACTGTATGACCCTGTGCATCATCGATCACCTGCGCATAGATATGCTGCGATGAGCGATGGACAGACAGGCGTGGACGACCCGATGAGGTCTTGCGAAGGGCCACTCTGGTACGGCTTCTGCGCCGCTCGAAAAGTTCTCTTGGTGTTTTCATTGAATTGACCCTACTTCTTCTTGCCTTCTTTGCGGACGATATGCTCTCCCGCGTATTTCACACCCTTGCCTTTGAACGGCTCTGGTGGGCGCTTTGCACGCACCTCAGACGCAAACTGGCCAAGCAACTGTTTGTCGGCACCGCTGATGACAACGGTTGTGTTGTTCTCAACAGCCACCTTCAAACCAGCCGGAATCTCCATTTCAACGGGATGGCTGAACCCAAGGTTCAGAACCAGCTTGTTGCCCTGCATTGCTGCACGATAACCAACACCGTTGATCTGCAGGTTCCGTGTGAAACCTGTCGAGACACCAACAACCATGTTGTTGATTGTAGCCCGCATGGTTCCCCACAACGCTTTTGACTGACGTGTTGCGCGCACCGGCTTCAGCGTCGCCACATTGTCCTCGACGGACAGTGACACATCGCTGTGCAGCGGCGCACTCAATTCGCCGTTCTTACCTTTGACGATGACCGAACCACCCTCATGTGACACCGTCACATCAGCAGGAATGGTAATCGCATTGCTTCCGACACGAGACATGCCAATCGCTCCTTAAAATACGTGACAGAGGACTTCGCCGCCAACCTTGGCTGTGCGCGCCTCATTGTCAGAAAGAACACCACGGGGCGTTGACAGGATGGCAATACCAAGCCCGTTATAAACACGTGGCAGGTCACGGATGCCGTAATAAACACGACGACCAGGCCGGGACACCCGCTTGATTTCTGAAATCACGGGCTCGCCTTCATGGTACTTCAGCTCAATCTGCAGTTCCTTGATGCCGGGACGCACATCAACGCTGGAATAGTTGCGGATATAGCCCTCGCGCTTCAACACTTCCAGCACGTTTGTGCGAAAGCGAGATGACGGGCTGGAAACAACGGTCTTACGAGCATGCTGGCCGTTGCGGATGCGTGTCAGCATATCGCCGAGAGGATCACTCATAGACATTTAAATTCTCCTCTTCTTACCAGCTGGACTTGACGACACCAGGCACCTGACCCATCGAGGCCAGATCGCGCAGCGCAATCCGTGACATTCTAAGCTTGCGGTCATAACCGCGCGGACGACCTGATACCTCACACCGATTACGGATGCGGATCTTCGAGCTGTTGCGAGGCTCTTTCGAGAGCTTCATCACAGCCTGGAACCGGTCTTCCATCGGCAGAGACTTGTCTTTAATAATCGCCTTCAGCGCTTCACGGCGGGCACCTCTGCTCGCAACGATGCGCTTACGCTTGTTATTCTTTTCAACGGCACTTTTCTTAGCCATTACTAAACCCCTTTGCCCCTACGCTTTGACGAACGGAAACTCAAAACCAGTGAGCAACTCACGGGCTTCGTCATCCGAACGTGCGGAGGTTACGACAATGATGTCCATTCCGCGGACTTCATCAACCTGATCATAATCGATCTCTGGAAAAACGATCTGCTCCTTGATGCCCATGGCATAATTGCCACGACCGTCAAAGCTCTTGCCATTCAAACCGCGAAAATCACGGACACGAGGCAACGCAACGTTCACCAAACGATCAAGAAATTCATACATCTGCTCACGACGCAATGTGACCTTGCATCCAATCGCCATACCTTCACGAAGTTTAAAGGCAGCGTTGGCTTTCTTGGCGCGGGTCACAACGGGCTTCTGACCAGTAATGGCCGCCAGTTCACGGGTGGCGTTCTCGATTTTCTTTGAATCACGAACAGCTTCGCCAACACCCATGTTGATAACCACCTTTTCTAGCTTTGGAACCTGCATGACATTGTTATAGCCAAACTTTTCCACAAGAGCCGGGCGAACTGCCGTCAGATAATGTTCTTCTAAACGCGTCTTCATCTCAGCTTTCTCTCCTTACCCTGACTAGCTCAGGGCCTTGCCGGAACGACGAGCGATCCGGATCTTGGCACCGTCCTTGACCTCGAAACCAACGCGGGTAGCTTTGCCGCTTTCGGGGTCAATATGGGCAACATTTGAAATATGCAGGGGGGCTTCCTTGCTAATAATGCCACCAGCATTTGTCTGCGTGGGACGGGTGTGACGCTTGACCATGTTACAGCCCTGCACACGTACCCGAGACTCAGCGCGAAGAACCTCTAGAACCTCGCCTGTCTTGCCCTTATCGCGACCGGTTGTCACCACAACGCTGTCGCCTTTCTTAATTTTGAATTTCTGCGCCATTACAGCACCTCCGGTGCCAGTGAAATAATTTTCATGAACTTGCGGCTGCGCAACTCGCGTGTCACCGGCCCGAAAATACGCGTGCCGATCGGTTCATCCTGCTTGTTAAGCAAGACAGCAGCGTTACGGTCAAAGCGGATGGCGCTCCCATCAGCGCGGCGGATTTCCTTTGCCGTGCGAACGATGACCGCACGATGAACATCGCCCTTCTTTACCTTGCCCCGAGGAATGGCTTCCTTTACCGAGACGATAATCACATCACCGACGCCCGCCACCTTGCGACCAGAGCCGCCAAGCACCTTGATACATTGGACACGACGTGCGCCAGAATTATCAGCAACTTCAAGATTGGACTGCATTTGAATCATGTCAGTCTCCCCTACGCCCTGGTTGAGTCGTCATAGACCACTTCATAAGTCTTTGACTTTGAAATGGGCGCGCATTCGCGGATACGCACTGAATCACCCTCTTTGCAGCGGTTTTCAGCATCATGTGCCGCGAACTTCTTAGACCGGGTGATAAACTTTTTGTAGACAGGATGCATGATCCGGCGCTCGACACGGACTGTTACAGTCTTGTCTGCCTTATCACTCACAACAGTGCCCTGCATGGTACGCTTTGGCATAACTCGCTTCCCTTACTTTGCTGCATCAGCTGCTTTGGCCTGCTGGCCAAGAACAGTCTTAATACGGGCGATTTCGCGGCGCACGATCCGTGCACGTGCCGGATTTTCATTCTGACCACCAGCGGTTTGAAAACGCAGATTGAACTGCTCCTGTTTCAGACCAACCAGCTGTGTCTTAAGCTCATCAGCGGTTTTGGCGCGGATCTCTTCAGCTTTGACAGTTGCCATAAACCCAAACTCCCTTAGTCAGTGTCGCCAAGACGACGAACAATACGGGTATCAAGTGGCAGTTTTGCGGCAGCAAGGCGGAGCGCCTCTTGTGCCAATTCCCACGAAACACCATCGATCTCGAACATGATGCGGCCCGGCTTGACTCTGGCTACCCAATATTCCGGGTTACCCTTACCCTTACCCATCCGCACCTCTGCAGGCTTTGATGACACAGGCACATCAGGAAAAATCCGGATCCAGACCCGACCTGCACGGCGAAGGTGACGGGTAATTGCCCTGCGGGCAGCTTCGATCTGGCGCGCAGTAACACGCTCAGGCGTCACAGCCTTGAGCCCATAAGCACCGAAATTAAGCTGCGTTCCACCCTTGGCAATACCATGGATGCGGCCCTTGTGGGCCTTACGAAATTTTGTACGCTTTGGCGAAAGCATTTGTCTGTCTCCCTCGTCCTAACCGTTAGCACGCGGCGCAGGGCCAGCTTGCTGTTCAGCCAGACGCTTGTCCTGGGCCATTGGGTCATGAGCCATGACCTCACCCTTGAACACCCAAACCTTGATGCCGCAGGCACCGTAGGTGGTAAAGGCGGTGGCCTCGCCGTAATCAACCTCGGCACGCAATGTATGAAGCGGCACGCGGCCTTCGCGGTACCATTCGGTCCGGGCGATCTCAGCGCCGCCCAAACGACCGGCACAATTGATCCGCACACCAAGTGCACCAAGCCGCATGGCTGACTGCACGGCACGCTTCATGGCACGGCGGAAACCGACACGGCGCTCAAGCTGCTGGGCAATATTCTCGGCAACCAGCTTGGCATCGATCTCGGGCTTTCTTACCTCAACAATATTCAGGCTAACGTCACCGCCAAGGCGCTTGGCGAGATCAACGCGTAGCTTTTCGATATCCTGACCCTTCTTACCGATGATCAAGCCGGGGCGGCCAGCATGGATTGTCACACGTGCACGCCCAGCTGGACGCTCGATGACAACCCGGCTGATGGCAGCCTGCTTCAACCGATCCATCAAATAGGCGCGGAGCTGGATGTCCTGGTGTAGCAGCGTGCCGTAATTGCGGCCAGCATACCAACGCGAGTCCCATGTGCGGTTGATGCCAACACGCAGACCAATTGGTTTAACCTTCTGACCCATTTACTGCTCTCCTCTTTCACCGACAATGATTGTCAGGTGTGAAAATGGCTTCAAGATGCGGGCGCCACGGCCGCGCGCACGGGCCTTGAAACGCTTCATCACAAGCGCCTTGCCAACATGCGCTTCCTTGACATATAGCCTGTCAACGTCAAGCGAATGGTTGTTCTCGGCATTGGCGATCGCTGACTGCAACGCCTTCTTTACATCACCGGCAACCCGGCGGCGCGAAAATGTCAACGCTGCAATCGCCTTGTTGGCGTCCATTCCACGGATCATTGTGGCAACCAGATTCAGCTTTTGTGGGCTGATGCGCAGGTTGCGCAATACAGACTTGGCCTCAGAATCAGCCAGCGCTCTTGGTTTTGCTTGCTTACCCATGATGCCCCTCTAACGCCTTGATTTCTTGTCAGCAGCGTGACCGTAATAGGTACGCGTTGGTGAGAATTCGCCAAATTTATGACCGACCATTTCCTCGGAAACGGAAACTGGAATGAATTTATTACCGTTGTGAACACCAAAAGTGAGACCAACAAACTGTGGCAGGATGGTTGAACGACGCGACCAAGTCTTGATCACCTCATTACGACCTGACTCACGAACCTTGTCCGCTTTCTTCAACAGATGCCCATCAACAAACGGGCCTTTCCATACTGAACGTGCCATGCTTATCAAAAACCCTTATGGCTTGCGACGCCGCACGATCAGGCGGTCAGTCTTCTTGTTTGAACGAGTACGCTTGCCCTTTGTAGGCTTGCCCCAAGGTGTCACCGGATGACGACCACCAGATGTGCGACCCTCACCACCACCATGCGGGTGGTCGATCGGGTTCATAACAACACCACGGACGTGTGGGCGCTTGCCAAGCCAACGGTTACGGCCAGCCTTGCCAATTTTGATGTTCTGCTGGTCCGGATTTGACACGGCACCAATTGACGCCATGCATTCCGCCCGTACCAACCTAACCTCACCAGAAGTCAAACGCAGGATCGCATAACCCCGATCGCGGCCGACCAACTGGATATAGGTGCCAGCTGAGCGTGCCATCTGGCCACCCTTGCCCGGCTTCAACTCGACATTGTGGACGAGTGTTCCCACAGGAATATTCGCCAGCGGCATCGCGTTACCGGGCTTGATATCAGCGCCAACACCCGACATTACCTTGTCGCCGACAGCAAGGCGCTGCGGGGCAAGAATATAGGACTGGACACCATCTTCATAGGTGATCAGCGCGATGAAAGCCGTCCGGTTTGGATCATATTCAATACGCTCAACGGTTGCCGCCATGCCGGTCTTTGTGCGCTTGAAATCAACCATGCGATAGCGACGCTTGTGTCCGCCGCCCTTTTGCCACGATGTAACGTGACCCGAATTGTTACGGCCACCCGTCTTGGTCAAACCCTCGGTCAGCTTCTTGACCGGGCCACCTTTGTAAAGGTCGCTCTTGTCAACCAACACAAGGTTACGCTGACCGGGCGTTGTTGGATTGAATTTCTTCAGTGCCATCTTGCTACACTCCCATCAGGTCAATGGTATGACCCTCGACCAAAGTCACCATGGCCTTCTTCATGTCAGACCGGCGCCCAGGGCGACCTTTCCACATCTTTGTCTTGCCCTTGAGCAGGATGGTGTTGACCGCCTTCACCTCAACATCAAACAGCATTTCAACAGCTGCCTTGATTTCGGGCTTGGTTGCAGTTACCGGAACCGCAAAGGTCACCTGGCCATTTTCACTGGCCATTGTCGCCTTCTCGGTAATGATCGGGCGCAAAATGGTGTCATAAGCGGCCGCCTTGCTGATCGTCACATTGCCAACTTTGCGTGCACGGATGCTCATTTCAGGCGCTCCTCGAGATGGGCCGCTGCATCCTTGGACAGAACCAGAATGTCACGACGCAATATGTCATAAACATTGATGCCCTGCTGCGGCAACACATCGACAAAGGGAAGGTTGCTGGCAGCTTTGACAAAGCCCTCATCAAGCTCGGCGCCACCGATGAACAAAGCGTTCTCAGCGCCAAGCTTCCCAAGCTTTGCCTTCAGAGCTGCCGTTTTCGCAGCGTCTTTGCCGCCCGTGCTCAGCTTATCAATGATAATTAGCTTGCCTTCAGAGGCCTTGGACGACATTGCCGATTTCAAACCAAGCGCACGCACCTTCTTTGGTAGGGCATGCCCGTGGTCACGAACAACCGGCCCATGAACAACCCCACCACCGCGAAACTGGACAACCGATGCCGCACCATGACGGGCGCGGCCCGTGCCTTTCTGGCGGAACATCTTTGCTGTTGTCCGCGAAACCTCAGAACGGCTCTTGACCTTGTGGCTGCCGGAGCGGCGCTTTGCCAACTGCCATTTGACAACACGCGCAACGATGTCACCACGGGCTGGTACGGCAAACACCTCATCAGCGAGTGTGATATCACCAGCGGCTTTGTTATCAAGCGTTGTAACTTTAACCTTCATCGCTCTATTCCTTATCCGCGTCAGCCTGAACGGCGTTATCTGCAGGCGCTGCGTCTGCAGCAGGCGCAGTCTCATTAGCCTCAGCGACTGCCTCCTCTGCGCCACCCTCTTGCGAGGCAGCGGCAGCTTCGACGACGTCTTCACCAGCATCGCCCATCAGGCCTGCGGGAAACGGTGCCGCCTCAGGCCTTTGGGCCTTCACCGCATCACTGACAAGCACCCAGCCATTCTTTGGCCCAGAGACAGCGCCATGGATGAGAACAATACCCTCAGCATCGTCAACGGCGACGACTTCAAGGTTCTGCGTCGTATTTCTCACGGCACCCATTTGACCAGCCATCTTTTTGCCCTTGAACACCTTGCCGGGGTCCTGACATTGACCGGTTGAGCCATGCGAGCGGTGTGATACCGACACACCATGCGATGCACGAAGACCTGCAAAATTATGCCGCTTCATCGCACCAGCAAAACCCTTACCTTGGGTGGTGCCAACGCAATCAACCTTCTGACCAACAACAAAATGACTTGGCGCCAGCGTCGACCCAACTTCCAGAACTGCATCCTCAGACACACGGAATTCAGCCAGTTTTGACTTAGGCAACACATTGGCCTTGGCAAAGTGACCCCGCATAGGCTTTGAGGTGTTCTTTGCCTTTGCCGAACCAGCGCCAAGTTGCACGGCTGCATAGCCGTCTTTTTCCATGTCACGCACGGCAACAACCTGAACATCATCGAGCTTCAAGACGGTTACCGGCACATGATGGCCGTTGTCATTGAAAACCCGGGTCATTCCCAGTTTACGAGCGATAATTCCGCTTCGCATAACCCTGCCCCTTCCCTAGAGCTTAATCTCAACATCAACACCGGCGGCCAGATCGAGCTTCATCAGCGCGTCAACCGTTTGCGGTGTCGGATCAACAATATCAAGCAGCCGCTTGTGCGTCCGCATCTCAAACTGCTCGCGGCTTTTCTTATCGATATGCGGCGAACGCAGCACCGTCATCCGGCGCAAATTAGTCGGCAGCGGGATAGGACCCCGAACTTCTGCTCCGGTGCGCTTGGCAGTGTTGACAATCTCATTCGTCGACTGATCGAGAATGCGGTGGTCAAATGCCTTTAACCGGATTCTGATATTTTGGGTTTCCATATCTGCTTACCTCTATTGATAACCAAGAAAAAGGGACGAAAACCGCCCCTCTTTTAACTGATTTTTATTTTACGACTGATGCGACGACGCCGGCACCCACGGTGCGGCCACCCTCACGGATCGCAAAGCGCAGACCCTCATCCATCGCAATCGGTGCAATCAAAGTCACCGTCATCGCAATGTTATCGCCCGGCATAACCATCTCCGTGCCTGATGGAAGCTCAACAGAACCTGTCACATCCGTTGTCCGGAAATAAAACTGCGGACGATAATTCGAGAAAAACGGAGTATGACGGCCACCCTCATCCTTCGTCAGAACATATGCCTCACACTTGAACTCGGTATGCGGAGCAATCGAACCAGGCGCACACAGAACCTGACCTCGCTCAACCTCTTCACGCTTCGTACCACGAAGCAGAACGCCAACATTGTCGCCAGCCTCACCCTGATCCAAAAGCTTGCGGAACATCTCAACGCCCGTACAGGTCGTCTTCTGTGTCTCCTTCAGACCGACAATCTCAATCTCCTCGCCAACATTCACAATGCCGCGCTCAATCCGGCCCGTCACAACCGTGCCACGACCAGAAATCGAGAAAACATCCTCAATCGGCATCAGGAATGGCTGGTCCTTCGGACGCTCCGGCTGCGGAATATACGCATCAACCTGAGACATCAACTCCTTGATCGCGTCCGAACCAATCGCCGCATCGCCATCTTCCAATGCTGTCAGCGCAGAACCCTTCACAATCGGAATGTCATCGCCGGGAAACTCATAAGAGGACAAAAGCTCACGGATCTCCATCTCAACAAGCTCCAAAAGCTCCTCATCATCAACCTGATCAACCTTGTTCATGAAAACACACAAAGCTGGAACACCAACCTGACGCGCCAGAAGAATGTGCTCGCGCGTCTGTGGCATCGGACCATCAGCAGCAGACACAACCAAAATCGCGCCATCCATCTGCGCCGCACCCGTGATCATGTTCTTCACGTAATCAGCGTGACCAGGACAATCAACGTGAGCGTAGTGACGGTTCTCTGTCTCATACTCAACATGTGCCGTCGAAATCGTAATGCCCCGCGCACGCTCCTCTGGTGCCTTGTCAATCTGGTCATAAGCCTGAAACTCAGCCCCACCCGATTCTGCCATAACCTTCGTAATCGCAGCCGTCAGGGTCGTCTTACCATGATCAACGTGACCAATCGTCCCTATGTTCACATGCGGCTTGGAACGATCAAACTTTTCCTTGGACATCTCTTCTAGTCTCCTGTTCTTAACGTCTGTTTAGGCCAGCTTGGCGCGAACTTCATCCGCTACCGCCTGTGGCACCTGTTCGTAATGGTCGAATTGCATTGAGTACTGGGCGCGGCCCTGGCTCATTGAACGCAGCGTGTTGATATAGCCAAACATGTTGGCCAACGGCACCATTGCGTCAATCGCACGGGCGTTACCGCGCTGATCCATACCGCCAACATTGCCACGGCGGCTGTTCAAATCACCGATGATATCACCCATGTATTCCTCGGGTGTGATCACCTCAACCTTCATAACTGGCTCAAGCAGCTTGGGTCCCGCCTTTTGCATGGCATCACGAAATGCCGCCCGGCCAGCAATCTCAAAAGCCAGCACAGATGAGTCAACATCGTGGAAAGCACCATCAAAAAGCTCAGCTTTAAAATCAATGACAGGAAAGCCTGCGATGGTGCCGCTTTCCTTTGCCATGGCAATGCCTTTTTCTACCCCAGGAATATATTCCTTTGGCACATTGCCTCCGGTGATTGAACTGACAAACTCAAAACCGCCTTCTGTAATTGGCTCAAACCTCAACTTAACCCTCGCAAACTGCCCAGTTCCACCGGACTGCTTCTTGTGAGTATAGTCAACCTCGACTGCCTTGGTGATGGTCTCACGATAGGCCACCTGAGGGGCTCCAATGTTGGCTTCAACCTTAAATTCACGTTTCAGCCGATCAATAAGTATATCGAGGTGAAGTTCCCCCATACCACGCATAATCGTCTGGCCGGACTCAATATCTGTCGTCACCTGGAAAGATGGATCCTCAGCGGCCAACCTTTGAAGACCAGTGGACATTTTCTCCTGGTCGTTCTTTGACTTTGGCTCCACGGCGATTTCAATCACCGGATCAGGGAATGTCATGGTTTCAAGAACCACCGGCTTGGCCGTCTCACACAGCGTATCGCCAGTTGTACTTTCTTTCATTCCCGCCAAAGCGACAATGTCACCGGCATACGCTGACTCTATCTCCTCACGGTTGTTAGAGTGCATTAACATCATTCTACCAATACGCTCTTTCTTACCCTTGGTTGAATTCAGAATACTATCGCCCTTGTTCAGCGTGCCTGAGTAAACACGGACAAAGGTCAAGGAGCCAACAAACGGATCATTCATGATTTTAAACGCCAACCCGGAGAGCGGCTCATTATCATTGGCACTGCGCTCAATGTTCCGGGTTTCCGTCTGGTCACCAGGTGCAAAACCTCTGTATGCGGGAACATCAAGCGGACCAGGGAGATAGTCAATCACCGCGTTTAGAAGAGGTTGAACCCCCTTATTCTTGAAGGCCGATCCACACAGGACAGGCACGAAAGACATGTTAAGCGTTCCGAGGCGGATAAGACGCTGCAAAGTTGCCTCATCCGGCTCCTCGCCCTCGAGGAAGGCTTCCATCGCATCATCATCCTGCTCAACAGCCAACTCAATCAGCTCAGCGCGCATCTCAGCAGCCTTATCGGCCAGCTCAGGACGGATCTCCCGCAGCGACCACGTCGCGCCAAGATCCTCTGAGTCCCACACCCACTCTTGCATCGTTATCAGATTTACCAGACCCTCAAACTCATTTTCCGAGCCAATAGGCAAATGGATAGCCGCAGGCACAGCACCAGTGCGGTCACGGATCATATCAACGCAATTGAAAAAGTCTGCGCCGATTTTATCCATCTTGTTAACGAAAACAACGCGCGGCACCGAATATCGGTCTGCCTGACGCCACACTGTCTCGGTCTGCGGCTCAACGCCAGCATTGGCATCCAGCACACACACTGCGCCGTCCAGAACAGCCAGCGAACGCTCAACCTCGATCGTGAAATCAACGTGGCCGGGTGTGTCGATGATATTAAACCGGAATTTTGCTTCTTCTTCCGTCGCACCATGCTCTCCAGATGGCGTTGTGCCATCATTGGTCCTGAACCACATGCAAGTGGTTGCTGCAGAAGTGATTGTAATACCCCGCTCCTGCTCCTGCTCCATCCAGTCCATGGTGGCATTACCATCATGCACTTCACCAATCTTGTGAGACCGGCCGGTGTAATAGAGAATACGTTCGGTAGCAGTTGTCTTACCTGCATCAATGTGCGCCATGATGCCGAAGTTACGATAACGCTCGAGGGGATATTCGCGTGCCATGGATCGGTCTCCTACCTTAAACGGCTTACCAGCGATAATGCGAGAAGGCTCGGTTGGCTTCCGCCATCTTGTGCGTGTCTTCACGTTTCTTTACGGCGTTGCCACGGTTGTTAGAGGCATCCAACAGCTCAGCCGAAAGGCGATCAACCATAGTCGTCTCGCCACGTTTCCGAGAGCTTTCGATAACCCAGCGTATAGCAAGCGCCTGAGCACGTTCAGCTCTAACCTCAACAGGAACCTGATAGGTGGCACCACCAACACGGCGTGAGCGCACCTCCAAGTGAGGACGGACATTTTCTAGTGCGTCATGAAAAACTTTAACTGGCTCGTTACCAGTTTTACCTTCGATTTTATCGAAAGCTCCATAGACAATTTTCTCCGCTAAAGACCGCTTTCCATCAAACATCAAGCAAGACATAAATTTTGATACAACAACATCCTTAAACTTCGCGTCTGGAAGAACATTGCGTTTTTCGGCTCTGTGACGACGTGACATCTGTGCCTCTCTTTATTTAGGACGCTTGGCGCCGTATTTCGAACGACGCTGGCGGCGATCGGCAACACCCTGTGTATCGAGCGTACCGCGAATGATGTGATAACGGACACCGGGAAGGTCTTTCACGCGACCACCGCGGATCAGCACTACCGAGTGCTCCTGCAGGTTGTGACCTTCACCTGGAATGTAACTAGACACCTCAAACCCGTTGGTGAGACGGACACGCGCCACTTTACGCAAAGCCGAGTTCGGCTTCTTTGGTGTTGTTGTATAAACCCGGGTGCAAACGCCACGCTTTTGCGGACACGCTTCCATCGCAGGAACCTTAGTACGGGCAACAGGACGCTTGCGTCCGTGCCGGATCAACTGATTAATCGTCGGCATTGCTGCCCCTTTTTTGTCTCGACCAATAACACTTAACGTGCAACAGGGCTGTTTGGCTCACTTAATGACACTGAGCAAAACACCCATCCAAACCCCCGGAAGGGGTAATTTCTCACCTTTTGTAACGATCCAGCGTCTGGCTCTTTGGATGCAAAAAGCATCCCATCGCCACTACCTAGATCAAAAAGGTGAGCGGAACCTATTTTAACAGCGCGGGCGGGTCAAGCGCTTTTTGCCCAAACCCGTCCGTTCTGTTGTATTTTTTGTGCTTTGGGGCGACTTGCCCCAAAACAAAGACCTAAGCCTCGTTTTCCACCGACATTTCGGTCGCTGCTTCGTCTGATTCGGCAGCAAATTCGGTGTTTTCGATCGCCGGAGCCTCAGCAGCGCGCTGTTCCATGATCGACTTGTCACGATCCGCCGCAATCCGCCGCAGCCGATTCATCACCGAACCCGTTCCGGCGGGAATCAGGCGGCCAACGATGACATTTTCCTTCAGACCATCAAGCGTATCCTGCCGTCCACTAACCGACGCTTCGGTCAAAACGCGGGTTGTTTCCTGGAAGGATGCAGCCGAGATGAATGACTTGGTCTGCAAAGACGCCTTGGTGATGCCAAGCAACACCGGCTGCGCCTTGGCTGGACGCAGGCCTTCAGCCTCAATCGCGGCATTAGCTTTTCCATATTCTTCGCGGTCAACCTGTTCACCCACAAGGAACGTGCTGTCACCAGCATCCTCAACCTCGACCTTCTGCAACATCTGGCGGACGATCACCTCGATATGCTTGTCATTGATCTTCACGCCCTGCAGGCGATAGACGTCCTGGATTTCCTTGACCAGATAGGCGGCCAATTGTTCGACGCCCAGAATGCTCAAGATATCATGCGGGACCGGGCTGCCATCAAGCAAAAGATCACCCTTGCGGACGACATCTCCCTCATTGACCGCCAGCGGACGGCCCTTGGGCAGCAGATATTCCACTGGTTCGGCATCGCTTTCCATCGGGATCACTCTGATCCGCCGCTTGGCCTTGTAGTCATTGCCAAACTCAACACGGCCCTCGGCCTCGGCAATCACCGCAAAATCCTTCGGCTTGCGTGCCTCAAACAATTCTGCAACACGCGGCAGACCACCGGTGATGTCACGCGTCTTTGATGATTCCCGCGGAATACGTGCAAGAACGTCACCAGCCTCAACCTTTTGGCCATTTTCCACCGACAGGATCGCTCCTGCCGAGAGGAAGTAACGGGCCTCAAGACCATTGGTCAGCGTCAACACCTCACCAGCTTCATCACGCAGGGTCACTCGTGGCCGCAGATTGGCACCACCCGCTGCCTGTTTCCAATCGACGACCTCGCGGCTGGAGATGCCCGTTGCATCGTCAGTAACTTCACGAACTGAAACACCTTCGGTTAAATCGACGTAATTGGCAACGCCCTGCATCTCGGTAATGATCGGCATGGTGTAAGGATCCCATTCGATCAGCACCTTGCCGGCAGACACGTCCTCGCCCTCACTGACAAACAGCTTACCGCCATAAGGCAGGCGATGGCGGGCACGCTCGCGCCCCTGTTCGTCAAGGATCAGCAGCTCAGTGTTACGGCTCATGACGATCTGGTTGCCGTCCTTGTCCTTGACAAGATTGGCGTCCTCCAGCTTGATGCTGCCGCCGATTGCAGCTTCGATATTTGACTGCTCTGCACCACGCTGCGCCGCGCCACCAACGTGGAACGTACGCATTGTAAGCTGTGTTCCCGGTTCACCAATAGACTGCGCCGCTATTACACCAACAGCCTCACCGATATTCACATCCGTCCCACGAGCCAGATCACGACCGTAGCATTTGCCACAGATACCAGTTTCCGCCTCACACAACAACGCAGAGCGTATCAGCGCCTGATCAACACCTGCATTCGCAATGCGGTCCGCATGTTCCTCGGTCACCATCTCGCCAGCCGCAAGAACGACCTCACCGGTTTTAAGATCAACCATATCCTCAGCCAGAACACGACCAAGGATGCGATCGAACAGCGGATCGATGACCTCACTGCCGTTCATCACCGGACGGATTGTCAGGCCCTTTGAGGTGCCACAGTCAATCTCGTTGACGATACAATCCTGTGCAACATCAACAAGACGCCGTGTCAGATAACCCGAATTCGCCGTTTTCAACGCCGTGTCGGCAAGTCCCTTGCGGGCACCGTGTGTAGAGTTGAAATACTCCAGAACATTCAACCCCTCTTTGAACGAGGAAATGATCGGTGTTTCGATGATTTCACCAGATGGCTTGGCCATCAGGCCCCGCATACCGGCAAGCTGTTTGATTTGCGCCGCAGAACCACGCGCACCTGAATGTGCCATCATCCAGACCGAGTTGATTGGCTCACCATCCTTTGTCGTGGAAATGCCCTTCATCATCTCGTCGGCAACCAGATCCGAACAGCGTGACCAAACATCAACCACCTTGTTGTACTTCTCACCCTGGGTGATCAGGCCATCAAGATATTGCTGCTCAAAGGTCTTCACCTGAGCCTCGGCCTCGGAGACATACTTCTCCTTGAGGTCTGGCGTCGTCAGATCGGCGATACCAAAGGAAATGCCAGCATCACAAGCCTGACCAAAACCAAGGGTCATCAGCCGGTCACAGAAGATTACCGTGTCCTTTTGGCCACAATGGCGATAGACGTGATCAATCACATCGCTGACTTCCTTTTTTGTCATCAGCTTGTTGACCAGCTCAAACGAGCAATTTGGGTTGTCAGGAAGTAGATCGGCAAGCTGCGCCCGGCCCGGAGTCGTATCAACAACGGCATACACACGCGCACCGGTTTCGTCGCGCGTTGGGACACGCGCTTTCACCTTGGCATGCAAGCTGACGGACCCATTGCCAAGCGCCAGCAGAATTTCCTGCACATCAGCAAAGACCATTCCCTCGCCCTGCTCTCTGTCGCGTTCGAGCGACATGTAATAGAGACCCAGGATGATATCCTGCGAAGGTACGATGATTGGCTTGCCATTTGCCGGGCTGAGGATGTTATTGGTCGACATCATCAACACCCGCGCTTCTAGCTGGGCCTCAAGCGACAGCGGCACATGAACGGCCATCTGGTCACCATCGAAATCAGCGTTGAAAGCGGTACAGACAAGCGGGTGAAGCTGGATTGCCTTGCCCTCGACCAATACCGGCTCAAACGCCTGAATGCCAAGCCTGTGAAGCGTCGGTGCCCGGTTCAACATGACCGGATGCTCGCGGATCACCTCTTCCAAAATATCCCAGACTTCGGGACGTTCCTTTTCGACCATCCGCTTGGCCATCTTCACCGTGCTGGCCATGCCATAAAGTTCGAGTTTCGAGTAGATAAAAGGCTTAAAAAGCTCCAGCGCCATTTTCTTTGGTAGGCCACATTGATGCAGCTTCAGCTCCGGACCAACCACGATCACTGAACGACCCGAATAATCGACACGCTTGCCGAGCAGGTTCTGCCGGAAGCGTCCCTGCTTGCCTTTCAGCATGTCAGACAGTGACTTCAGCGGGCGCTTGTTGACACCGCTGATCACCCGGCCACGCCTGCCATTATCAAACAGCGCATCGACAGATTCCTGGAGCATGCGCTTTTCGTTGCGCACGATGATATCAGGCGCGCGCAGCTCAATGAGCCGCTTCAGGCGGTTGTTCCGGTTGATCACGCGACGATACAGATCATTCAGGTCGGACGTAGCAAAACGGCCACCATCCAATGGCACCAGCGGCCGTAGCTCGGGCGGAATGACCGGCACAACGTCTAGGATCATCCATTCAGGACGACAGCCAGACTCGCGGAACGAATCGACCAGCTTGAGCCGCTTGACCAACTTTTTGCGCTTGGCCTCAGAGCCTGTCTCGGCAAGGTCCTCGCGGATTTTCACCCGCTCCTGCTCAAGGTCCAGATCAACCAGTACTTTCTTGATGGCTTCGGCACCGATGCTCGCCTCAAAGGCGTCATCACCGAATTCATCCTGCGCATCGTAGAATTCTTCCTCGCTGAGCAACTGTCCCTTCACAAGCGAGGTCATGCCAGGCTCGATCACAACGAAATTCTCAAAATAGAGAACCCGCTCCAGATCCTTCAAAGTCATGTCTACGAGCAGGCCAATGCGGCTCGGCAGTGATTTCAGGAACCAGATATGTGCCACGGGTGCTGCCAACTCGATATGGCCCATGCGTTCGCGGCGCACCTTCGACAGCGTGACTTCAACGCCGCACTTCTCACAGATAATGCCGCGATACTTCATCCGTTTATATTTGCCGCACAAACATTCATAATCACGGACGGGACCGAAAATACGTGCACAGAAAAGACCATCCTTTTCCGGCTTGAACGTGCGGTAATTGATGGTTTCCGGCTTTTTAATCTCACCGAATGACCAAGAGCGAATACGCTCAGGTGCAGCAATCGAGATGCGGATCTTGTCAAAGCTCTGCGGACCTTGTGACTGTCCGAATGGGTTCATCAAATCGTTCATTTATCTGCCTCCCCAACATATCTGTTGGTGTCGCATTAGGGTTTCTCGCAAATTGGCCGCCCGTTTGTCTTTGCCGGGCAGCCAGCCCTTTTTTGGTCCGGCCAAGGGGCCGGATAATCGTCTCGGCCTAGTACTCAGCCTCATGAAGATCGACATTCAGGCCGAGAGAGCGCAGCTCCTTGACCAGAACATTGAAAGACTCCGGAATGCCGGATTCGAAATCGTCATCGCCGCGGACAATCGCCTCATAGACTTTGGTCCGGCCTGAAACGTCATCCGATTTTACCGTCAACATTTCCTGCAATGTGTAGGCGGCACCATAGGCCTCAAGCGCCCAGACCTCCATCTCACCAAAGCGCTGTCCACCAAATTGCGCCTTACCACCCAGCGGCTGCTGCGTGACAAGCGAGTATGGACCAATCGAACGGGCGTGGATCTTGTCATCGACAAGGTGGTGCAGCTTCAACATGTAGATATAGCCGACAGTGACCGGACGGTCGAAGACCTCACCGGTGCGGCCATCCGTAAGCCATTCCTGACCTGTCTTGCTAAGCCCGGCTTTTTCCAAAAGGCCAACGACATCAGCCTCGCGCGCACCATCAAACACCGGTGTTCCCATCGGCACACCCCGTTCAAGAATACTGGCCTGCTCCATCAGCTGGGTGTCATCCATACCCTTGATTTCACCGGTGAACTGCTCATCTGGATAAATCTCCGACAACAGCTTGCGCAATGGCTTGGTATCGGCATTGGCACGGGCTGCCTCAGCAGCTGCGCCAACCTGTTTACCGAGACCACGCGCAGCCCAGCCCAGATGTGTTTCCAGAATCTGTCCGACGTTCATCCGTGAAGGCACACCAAGCGGATTGAGAACGATGTCGACTGGCGTACCATCATCAAGATATGGCATGTCCTCGGCAGGAACAATCCGCGAGATCACACCCTTGTTGCCATGTCGGCCAGCCATCTTGTCACCCGGCTGCAGCTTGCGCTTCACGGCGACAAAAACCTTTACCATCTTCATCACTCCGGGCAGCATTTCGTCACCACCCTGCAGCTTGTCCACCTTGTCATTGAAGCGTGCCTGCAGTTCGGCGACGGCATTCTCAAAATTGGCAATCTGCGCCTCGACAAGCTTTTGCACCTTGTCATCCTTGACAGCAATTTGCTGCCAGGCAGATTTTGGCAGCTCTTCAAGCATCTCCACAGTCAGCTTCGCGCCCTGCTTGACACCCTTCGGGCCAGACGCAACCGACTGGTTGGCGAGAAGCTCGCTCATCCGGCCATAGAAACCACGCTCCAGAATGGCGCGCTCATCGTCACGGTCCTTGCCAAGACGATCAATCTCGGCACGGTCGATGGCAAGGGCGCGTTCGTCTTTTTCCACGCCACGACGTGAGAAAACACGTACCTCAACTACTGTCCCGGACCCGCCAGGCGGCAGTTTCAAAGACGTATCACGAACATCGGAGGCCTTTTCACCGAAGATCGCGCGCAAAAGCTTTTCCTCTGGTGTCATTGGCGACTCACCCTTTGGTGTTACCTTGCCAACCAGAATGTCACTTGGCCCAACCTCTGCGCCGACATACACGATACCGGCTTCATCGAGATTCTTCAGCGCTTCCTCGCCGACGTTGGGAATATCGCGGGTAATTTCCTCCTGCCCCAGCTTGGTGTCGCGGGCCATGACCTCATATTCCTCGATATGGATCGAGGTGAAGACGTCATCACGGACGATCCGCTCGGAGATCAGGATTGAGTCCTCAAAATTGTACCCATTCCATGGCATGAAAGCGACAAGGACATTCCGGCCAAGCGCAAGTTCGCCATCCTCGGTCGAGGGGCCATCGGCGATAATGTCGCCACGGCGCACCGTGTCACCCACCTTGACAAGCGGACGCTGGTTCACCGTGGTGTTCTGGTTCGACCGCTGGAATTTAAGCAACGAATAGATATCAACAGGCGACACATCAGTGCCGCTCTCCTCCGAAGCCCTGACAACGATCCGGGTCGCGTCAACCTGGTCAATGACGCCGGCCCTGCGCGCAACAATGGTCACGCCCGAATCCCGGGCCACACGGGCCTCCATGCCAGTGCCGACAATCGGTGCCTCAGCCTTAACCAACGGCACCGCCTGACGTTGCATGTTCGATCCCATCAGAGCCCGGTTGGCATCATCATTCTCCAGGAACGGAATAAGCGCTGCGGCAACCGATACCAATTGCTTTGGCGAGACATCCATAAGCTCAATGTCAGTCGGACGGGCGAGACCAATCTCACCCGCGCGGCGCACTGGAATCAATTCACCAACAAAAGCACCTTTGTCATTCAGCTCGGCATTTGCCTGCGCAATCGTATAGCGACCTTCTTCCATTGCCGAAATATAGCTCACCTCGTTCGTGACCTTGCCATCAACAACCTTGCGATACGGGGTCTCAATGAACCCATAGCGGTTGATCTTGGCATAGGTGGCCAGCGAATTGATCAGGCCGATATTTGGGCCCTCAGGTGTTTCGATAGGGCAGATACGACCGTAATGCGTCGGGTGCACGTCGCGCACCTCAAAACCGGCCCGCTCACGCGTCAGACCACCCGGCCCAAGCGCCGACACGCGGCGCTTGTGGGTGATTTCAGACAGCGGATTTGTCTGGTCCATAAACTGTGATAGCTGCGATGAGCCGAAGAATTCACGAACGGCAGCAGCAGCTGGCTTGGCATTGATCAGGTCAGCCGGCATCACGGTGTCAATCTCGACCGAGCCCATGCGCTCGCGGATTGCGCGCTCCATGCGGAGCAGTCCGATCCGATACTGGTTTTCCATCAATTCACCAACAGAGCGAACCCGGCGATTGCCAAGGTGATCAATGTCATCGATGTCACCACGGCCATCTTTCAGCCCGGTCAACACCTTGAGAATTGACATGATGTCCTGCTTGCGCAGCACGCGCACGCTGTCATCCGTGTCGAGATCCAGGCGTGAATTCATCTTTACCCGGCCAACAGACGACAGATCGTACCTGTCAGAGTTGAAGAACAGGCTCATAAACAGCGCGTGTGAGCTTTCCAGTGTTGGCGGCTCACCCGGACGCATGACCCGATAGATATCGACCAGCGCCTCCTCACGACAGGTGTTGCGGTCAGCCGCCAGCGTGTTCCGCAGATGCGGACCGAAATTAACGTTGTCGATGAACAGCACGTCAACCTCGTCAACTCCATTCTCCGCCAGCTTGACCAGCAGATCTTCGGTCAACTCATCGCCAGCCTCAGCAAACACCTCACCAGTGCTCATGTTGACAATGTCGGCGGCAACATAGCGTCCCAACAGGTCCGAGTCCGGCACATGGATTGCCTCAACGCCGCTCTCAGCAAGTTTGCGGAGCGAACGCGGTGTCATCTTTGTGCCAGTCGTGGCCAGCACCTTCTTGCTTTTGGAGTCGACCAGATCACGGACCAACTTGCTGCCCTTCAGCGAGTCAGTGTCGAAAGCGTAGCTCCAGCCCTCACCATCGCGCTTGTAGCTGACGGACCGGTAAAAATGCGCGAGGATCTCGTCACGGCTCATGCCTTCAATCTTCGCAGGATCAACAGCCTCGCCGGCCTCAGCACATTTGTCGGCGTAGGACAGCGACTCTTCATCAGGAAGTGCCATCATCAACGTCGTTGCCGGCAATTTACGCTTGCGGTCGATGCGAACATTGAGAATATCCTTGGCATCAAATTCAAAATCCAGCCAGGACCCACGATAGGGAATGACCCGGGCGGCAAACAGGAATTTTCCAGAGGCATGCGTCTTGCCACGATCATGATCAAAAAATACGCCGGGTGAGCGGTGCATCTGCGAGACAATCACCCGCTCTGTGCCATTGACAATAAACGTACCATTTGACGTCATCAAAGGCATATCACCCATGTAAACGTCCTGCTCCTTGATGTCGCGGATTGACCGTGCGCCGGTGTCCTCATCCTCTTCCCACACCTCAAGACGGAGTGTGACCTTCAGCGGCGAGGCATAGGTCAGGCCACGCTGTTGGCACTCTTCAACGTCGTATTTCGGTGTCTCGAGATCGTAGGACACAAATTCCAACTTTGCCCGGCCGGCAAAATCTTCAATCGGAAAAACAGACTTGAACGTTTCCTGCAATCCATGATCGCCCCGCTCATTGACCGGGATGTCCATCTGCAAAAATGTATCATAGCTCGAACGCTGAACATCAATCAGGTTCGGCATTGGCGTGATCTCTTCGAGATGCCCGAAAGTACGGCGAACGCGCTTGCGACTGTCAAGTGTGCTTATCTGAGATGCCATGTAGAAGATCCTCTTGAAAATTCCCGACAAAACAATCTGTTATTCAACAAATTGTTGTCATTGACCTGTGCCTTCAACCGGCCTGAAAAAGTCCGATCGATAAACGACCTTGCACCGGACGGCAAAACCATCCGGTGCAAGTTCAGTATTCAGCGTCTGGATAGATGCTGAACCGTCAAAGTTATTTAACTTCGACAGTCGCGCCAGCTTCTTCCAGCTTGCCTTTGACTTCGTCTGCCTCGTCCTTGGAAACACCTTCCTTAACGGCTTTTGGTGCGCCTTCGACAAGATCCTTGGCTTCTTTGAGGCCAAGACCAGTGATGGCACGTACTTCCTTGATCACGTTGATCTTGGACGCACCAGCGGCTGTAAGAACGACGTCAAATTCCGTCTTCTCCTCAGCGGCTCCGCCTGCATCTCCGCCACCAGCTGGCATAGCAACGGCCATAGGAGCAGCAGCGGCAGAAACGCCCCACTTCTCCTCAAGCAATGTTGCCAACTCAGCAGCTTCGAGCACTGTAAGGTTGGATAGTTCTTCTGCGATTTTTTCGATATCAGCCATGATTTACTCCATTGGGCTTGAACTTCTGATCGGGTCGGTTAAGAACCCTGCTGCAATTGGTCTTCTCGTGCCTTGATAACGCGCGCTACCTTGCCGGCCGGAGCCTTGGTAACACGTGCCACTTTGGCTGCCGGTGCCTGTAGAAGCCCGACAAGCGTGCCACGCAATTCGTCAAGGGACGGCATCTTGGCCAACGCTTCGACGCCAGCCTTGTCGAGAATCTTCCCGTCCATGCTGCCACCAACGATGGTCAATTTGTCATTACCCTTGGCATAATCAACGAGGGTCTTGGCCGCCGCCACCGGATCAGCCGACGTGCCAACGGCAGTCGGTCCGGCGAAAAGTGGCTCAAGTTCCTCAAAGCGTGTGCCTTTGAGTGCCAGCTTGGCAATCCTATTTTTGGTTACCTTGAAGCCAGCTCCAGCTTCCCGCATCTTTCCACGCAGGTCGCTGCTCTCTACAACGGTCATACCAACCTGATGCGCCACCACAATTGTGGATGACGCATTAAAGGTCGATTGCAGCGTTTCGATCAGTTCGGCTTTTTCAGATCTGTTCACCGATCGTCTCCGCTCTCTTTCATGAAGATAAGTCAGCAAGACCTATCTTCGGTTGCAAAATGAACTGGTGATCATCACCAGCTCGCTGGCCTGCCCATAAGAAGGTCAAGCAGTAATTCTGCTCTTGCTCCCCGTCTATTGCAGGAGATTAAGCCAGAAAGGTTGCCCGTTCCGGCCCCTGCAGTCTTGGACAGGTGCGGGGCCACACCGAATAGTCAGATACAGCCCCTATTCGCCAGCCAGGTTACCCCGGATGGCAAATTCGGTGTGCGTCGCCTGCTAGGCGACATTCTCGACAAACACGCCAACGCCCATTGTTGAGCTCAGCGTTATCTTTTTGATGTAGGTTCCCTTTGCACCGCTTGGACGCGCCTTGCGGACAGCATCGATGAAAGCGGCTGCGTTTTCTGTAATCTGATCAGCTGTGAAGCTCGCCTTACCAATCCCGGCATGCACGACACCAGCCTTTTCAGCACGGTACTGGACCTCGCCGGCCTTTGCCGCCTTAACTGCTGCGGCAACATCAGCTGTGACTGTTCCCAACTTGGGGTTTGGCATCAGGCCACGTGGACCAAGCACCTTACCAAGCCGGCCAACAACACCCATCATGTCAGGCGATGCAATCACACGGTCAAAATCTGACTGTCCGCCCTGGATGGCTTCGGCCAAATCCTCAGCCCCCACCAAATCGGCACCAGCTGCCTTAGCTTCATCAGCCTTGGCGTCCTTGGCAAAAACCGCTACACGCATGCTTTTGCCAGTGCCATTTGGCATGGCAACAACACCGCGGACCATCTGGTCAGCGTGCCGTGGGTCAACCCCCAGATTCATTGCAATCTCGATGGTTTCATCAAACTTCGTGCTGGCTGCGTTCTGCTTAACCAGTGCTGCTGCCTCGGCCAGCATATATTCCTTTGTCCGGTCCACAGCTTCCACAGATGCTTTCATTTTCTTTGAAATTTTAGCCATCGGCTCAACCCTCCACTACTTCAAGGCCCATAGCGCGGGCTGAACCCATCACCATCTGCATGGCACCCTCGACGTCAACAGCGTTCATGTCGCTCATTTTCTGATCCGCAATCTCGCGCACCTGTGCCATCGTCACCTGTCCGGCAACAGCACGGCCCGGCTCCTGACCACCTTTTGGCAGACCGGCAGCTTTCTTTAGGAAGAAACTGACGGGCGCCGTCTTCGTGGCAAAGGTGAACGACTTGTCCTGATAGACAGTGATGACCACCGGAATCGGCATGTTTTTTTCCAGCGAATCCGTCGCCGCATTGAACGCCTTACAGAATTCCATGATGTTCACACCGCGCTGACCCAGTGCTGGTCCAACTGGAGGCGACGGATTTGCTCCGCCTGCAGGAATATTCAGCTTGATATAGCCGTCAATCTTCTTCGCCATAATCGTCTTTCCCTAACGCCGCGTCGTCATGACCCGGTCTTCAACCTTAGAATCTATATTTTCTCAACCTGTGAGTATTCCAACTCAACCGGCGTTGACCGGCCGAAAATTGACACGGTCACTCGTAGGCGCGACTTGTCATCATCAGCTTCCTCAACATATCCATTAAAGGAAGCAAACGGTCCATCAGACACGCGGACCTGTTCCCCAATATCAAAGCTAACTGTTGAGCGTGGCCGCTCTACACCTTCACTCATCTGCTTGATCAAGCGTTCTGCCTCGGCATTGGTGATCGGCACGGGTTTACCCTTACCCCCCAAAAAGCCGGTGACGCGCGGCTGGCTTGTGACCAACTGCCAGGCTTCATCAGTCAATTCCAGCTTCACCAAGATATAGCCGGGGAAAAATTTCTTCTCACTCTGTACTTTTACGCCCTTCTTGACCTCAACGACTTCCTCAGTCGGCACCATCACCTCTTCGATCAGATCAGTGAGACCATGTGTGTCCGCCTGCTCACGGATCAACTGAGCCACTTTTTTCTCAGAACCTGAGAAAACATGAACAACATACCAGCGATGGGCCATAATCCGCCTATTCCAATCCGTTCTTCAAACCTGAACCACGTATCCCTGTTCTAGCTGCCAAGACCAAGGACGAACTGCACACCACTTGACAGGACCATGTCCACAAGCAGGAAGAACAGCGCGGCAATGGTCACCATCACAAACACAGTCAATGTTGCGGTCCCGGTTTCGCGACGAGTAGCCCAGGAAATCTTTGATATTTCCTGGCGGACCTGCCTTACAAACTGTGCGGGTGATGTATTTGCCATCAATCAAGGTGCCGATTCAAGTTCCTACAATGACGGTGTGGACATGCTCAACCTGTTGAAAACAAGCGCAAAAAACGCATCTCCAGAGCCTTTGCCCTCGATCAGCTGTTTTCGGGTTTCACTGGTGTCGCTACCGTGGACACGCGTTCTATCAAAACATGCCCCCCAAGGCAACCATCAAATGCACTAAATTTTGCAATGTATCGATGCGTTATTGTCAATGCCGACGCATCGGTGCCAAAGTGTCGGTGCCAAAGCGCCAGTGTCCAAGTGTCGATGACTTTTCGCCCGGGTGGGGGACCGGTGATGATTGGAATGAACACATACCACCCATAGGCTCAGTTTGCCTGTTGCAGGCGCAACGCCAAGACCGACATGATCACGCCAAACAAACCAACGCCGACGACAGACCCCATGCCAATGATAAAGCTGGCATCACCACCCATCGCCACGATACCACTGCCCAGCAATCCACCGATCAACATTTGTGCGGCGCCAACAAGACCCATAGCGGAACCACTGTCAGCACCAGCGGCACGCACTGCGGCGATCACGCTGTTGGCAACTGTAAGGCCATGGCCAAATCCCATCACCACCATGCAGGCTGTGACCAAAATAGCCGAACCAAAACCGGCAATGTCAGCAAGCAACGCAAATCCCACGCCTGCCGCTGACAATAGCGCCCCCAAGAAAGAGGCGAACTCCAACCCTAAAGTCGGGACAAAGCGCCGGTTGACTATGCTGCCAGCCATATAACCAACAGAGCACAGGCAGAAAAATATCCCATATTCCAGTGGACCAACGCCGTAGCGTTCATACTGGTAGGGCATGATCCCGCTGAGGACAAAAAACATTGCAACTGCCATCCCCGAAGTCAGACCATTGGCCATGAAGGTGGGATTGACCATCAAGCCAGCATAGGCTCGCACGATACGGCCAATCCGGATTCTGCTCTCACGCTTGGCCTTCGTTTCCTGCAACAGGAATAATGTGGCGAGAAGCGTCAAGCCGGCGCTGATTGCCATGATCACGATACAGCCCTGCCAACCAATCGATTGGGCAATTGCCCCTCCAAAGGCAAACCCCACGATCGGCACGATTGCCTGCACCATGGTGATCATCGATAGCTGACGGCCAGCCTCGGCACCAACAAAACTGTCATTGATAATCACACGCCCCATGACAACGCACGCGGCGGCCCCCGCACCCTGCAGAATGCGCATGAAAACAAGCATATCAATGCTTGCCGCGGTAAATGCCCCAAATCCACCCAGAAGAAACAGCGTAGCGCCGACCAGCATCACAGGCCGCCGACCAAATCTGTCAGAGAGGGTACCGGCAATAAGCTGGCCGATGCCGAGTGCCATCATGAAACCAGTCAGAACAAGCTGCACCTGATCGGCAGTCGCCACCAAGCCCTGCCGGATCAACGGTACCGCCGGTGATAACAGAGAAACCCCGATGTTGGCGCCTGAGACCGCAAGCACGAGTACCCAGATTGGCGGCCTTGCCGGCGCGATGGCACGAGAATTAGACATAGGGCCTCCCCCAAGGGTTTGCGGCAGTGACACCGTAAAGTGAACGACCGCCAAAATGGCAGCGTCGCAAACAGCGTTTCTGTCCCGGCCACACCCTTTCTACTAGCATTTTGCAGTGGGTTGAAACAAGCTCAGCCCGACTTCAACTGCCAGATCCTGCCTGATCTGGTCAACTCACTGTGAGGAATACAATGCGCCTGACTGATAATCTTATGGGTGCCGCCCTGATGACGGTTTGTGTTCTGGCCTATGTCGTCAATGACGCTGTGATGAAATTGCTGTTTGCTGACATGGCACTGATTCAGGCGGTCTTTCTGCGTGGATTGATAACAATTCCGCTGCTCTGCGTGATAGTGTGGCGCAGCAAAGCGGCGATCCGCGGTCTCTCTCATCAGAATAAATGGCTTGTCGCGCTGCGTGTTGGCGCTGAGACTGGCGCGACAATCGCCTTTCTGACGGCCCTCAAACATATGCCACTTGCCAATGTGTCAGCCATTCTGCTGGCGTTGCCACTTGCGGTGACAATGGCCGCAGCGTTGTTCCTTGGAGAACCGGTGGGATGGCGGCGCTGGAGCGCGATCATTGTTGGCTTTGCCGGTGTTCTGATCGTGATCCGGCCCGGGCTTGAAGGCTTTAACATTTATTCGCTGTCAGCACTTGCTGCCGTTGCATTCATCACGTTACGCGAGATAACCACGCGGCGTCTGACCAGTGATGTCCCCTCACTCACGGTGGCCCTATGGACGACGATCGGCATCACTATGTTTTCTACGGTGATCATGGCTGGCACTGAGTGGAGCGCCGTTGGCCAGCTATCCTGGCTGTTGCTGCTGGGGGCAGCAGTTGCGATTCTGTTTGGCAGCCTGTTGAGCGTCATGGCAATGCGTGTTGGCGAGATCAGCTTTGTTGCCCCTTTTCGCTACACCGCCATGATCTGGGCGATCGCACTTGGCATACTGATTTTTGGTGAGTGGCCTGACCAGCCAACCCTCATCGGCACTGGTATCATCATCGCCACCGGTATCTATTCCCTGCACCGTGAACAACAACGCCGCCGGATGGCCGAGGCGAAGCAAGGGTGAACCTGCAACCATGGCTCATCCAGCCACTGTCTAATCGTCCGTCACCCGTAATTCCTCATAATCCGCCTTTACATATTTCCGATAGGCAGGACGCGAGGACAGACGGTCATAATAGCGGCGCAGATTGGGCAAATCTGGGCGCTCAATCGCAATGTCGTAATAGCGATAGAGACAATGGCCCATCTGGATATCAGCAAGGGTGAAATCTGACCCGGCCAGATATTGGTGTGTCCCGAGCCGGTCATCAGCTAGTCGCAGATATTTTTCCAAAACCTTCAAATTTGCAGCAATGGTCTCCGGGTTCTGTCGTGATGGCGCGGTCCGCACCACCAGCCAGAAAACAGGCGCGGTAAATTTCAGCGCAATATTGATCTTGGCCCATTCGGTCCATTTGTCGGTTTGGGCGCGCTGCACGGCATCGGTTGGCCAGAAACTCTCAGGCGCATATTGACCGGCAAGATAGCGCAAGATGGCACCAGTCTCGAACAGCGGCGGCCCATCACCATCAATGAGAGTTGGCACCAGACCATTGGGATTCATCGCCAGATACTCCGGCGTGTCGACGACACCATGGATATAGCCTGCATTGATCCGCTCAAACGGCAGGTTCAATTCGGCAAGGCACCACAGAACCGCCTGCACATTTGATGATGACAAACGGCCCCAGATTTTAATGGCACTTTTGATGTTCACCTCCATTTCCTATCTCCTTGTCCGCTATGTGGTGCATCATTCGACAGCCAAGTGTCCAAATTTAACGATGTTAAGGATTGCCCCTGTCAACAAGGAACCAGTCTCAGCGCATGAAAATCATCCGCGGGCGCGGACGACGGCCCGTCTTTGGCTGGTGCCGGTTGAGAAAACGCTCAATCAACCCCCACAGCCCAATGATACACAGGGTCAACGCGATGAAATAGCCTGCCACAATCGGATAGGGAACAAAGGGGTTAAAAGTCTTGTCAGCAAAATAACTGGCGTAATAGAGAGCATCACCCGATTGCCGCCACGCCGGAAAGCCAGAGAAAAACACCAAGGTCGTCGCATGAAACATGAAAATGGCCTCATTGGTGTAGGAAGGCCAAGCCAGACGCAACATCGTCGGCCAGACCACCCGCCAGAATTTTTGCCGCTGGTTCATGCCATAAGCGTCAGCTGCCTCAAGGTCGCCAACCGGCACAGATTGCAGCGCTCCATGAAAGATATTGGCACTATAGGCGGCCGTATTCAGAAACAGCACGATCAACGCGCCAAGCCATGCACGCGTCAGCCAGCGTGTTTGCGCATCAATCTCTACAAAGCCAAGATTGATCACCACCCCCAGTTTCGGTAGCGAGACGAACAGCAGATAGGCAACAAAGAATTGGATGAATAGGGGCGAGCCGCGAAACAGAAAAATGAAACTCGAAGCCGGAACACGCACCACCGCCGATTTGGTATTCTTGCCAAGCGCAAGTGCAACCGCCAACCAAAAGCCAAAAGCCAGCGACAGGATGCCGAAATAGACATTCCAGATCATGCCGCTGCCGATCAGAACTACCTGCTCGCACAAGGTGATATCAGCTTTTGGCAGCAAGCGCTCACCAATGCCGATCGAACGCAGGCCGTAAGCTTGCAATGTCTCAAAACAACTCATCGGCCGACCTGCCCCAGCTGCCGGCTGCCGCCAAGAGTTGCCTGACCCATATTGTAGCGCGCCATCAATCTGGCAAAGACAATCTCGCTGATCTTGGTCAGCCCCAGATAGAACAGCAGCAGCACCAGAAAATACCATAGACGCCAATCGGGATGCGGAAACGAGAAGGCGCTGGTTTTGGCGCTGCCAAGCTCACGCGCCCAATAAACGATATCCTCAACCCCCAGCAAGAACAGCAACGGTGTCACCTTGATCAGGATCATCCAAAGATTTGACAAGCCCGGCAGCGCATAGATCCACATCTGTGGCAGCAGCACCCGCCAGAAGACCTGTAGTCTGCTCATCCCATAGGCCTCGGCCGTTTCAAGCTGGTTGCGTGGCACCGCCTCGAACGCGCCGCGAAAAGTATTGCCGGCAAAGGCGCCGAAAACGATGGCAAAAGACAAAACCGCAAGGGCAAAACCATAAATTTCATGCAGCCATTGTGGATCGCTGTTCAGCGGTAATTTGGCGATTGTACAGACAACAAAATCATTGCCTTGGCGCACCGGCTCAAGAACCTCTGGACACATGATGCGATGCCGCAGATATTCAAATCCCTGATCAAGTGCGATTGGCACAAACAGGAAGAAAACGATATCTGGCACTCCGCGCACGACCGAAATATAGCCCCGACCAAGCAGCCGCACCGGCAACAATCGGGCGCGGCTGCCAACAGCACCAAGCAGACCAAAAATGATCGCGACCGGCGCGGTGATCGCCAACAGAATCAGCACTGTCAGAAAAGACAGGTAAAACGCCATATGCTTGCCCGTCATGAGATAACAGGACAACCAGGCAAGCCCCTCCAAGAGGGATGGATCTGCGCAACTGACACCCATCATCCGGTTCTCGATCCACTCTCATGGATAGCGCCAGATCCTGGCCGAAACGGCGTCAGCAATGGGCTCGGCGCGCCAGTGACAATTTCCGCGATGCCGTGGTCTGCCACGGCGGCGGCGTTTGAGATGCCGGAATGCATCACCGCGAGGTAGAGGCCAGCAATTTCACGTCCGTCCGAACGCTGGATGCGGCCAATTCTGGGCCGGCCTCCCTTCGGAATGACACGCTGGCCAAGGCTGAAAGATGCCACCTCCAAGGATGCTGGACAATGCAGTGCACACTCAACACGCGCCGCAAGCTCGGTAGCGGCATCTTGCTGGCTCTGACCCGCATCCGGTGTCTGGTGGTGGTTGAAAGTGCCACCGATCAGCAACTGCCCGGTGCAAGTCTGGCGAACATGGTAATCAGGTGCGGTCAGCAGATGCGGCAAAAATTTGGGCAATGGCTGGGTTTTGACAAGCAGGCCGGTTGTCGGTGTCATCTGAATCGCGGCGCCCACACTCTCCAGCAGCGCCGGCGTGCCATTACCGCTTGCCAGAATGATCTCATCGGCGGTGCAAGGGCCGTCATCTGTCATCACTCCATAGACGCGATCCTGGTCAATCATCAGGCTGTGTACATGCCGCTGTTCAGGCTCTATCGCGCCAGCAGCGAGTAGCGCGCTGACAGCATCTCCCGGCTCAATGGCCATTTCCGTTGGCACATAAGCGGCGAGCGCCGGCACATCACACAAGCAGGGCAGCTTTGCCGCAATGGCATCGGCAGACAGTAACTCGACCGGATAGCCCCATTCCTCGTGACAGGCAGCAAAGGCACGAAGTGTCTCGGGATCCATGTCCCAGACAAAGCCACCACTCGAGGAGGCAACAAGATCAGGCACAATCTGCATCCAGCGTTGCCAGAGCTGCATGCTGGCATGGCGCAGATCGAAATAGCTCCTGTCATTGTCGGTGTTGGCGTTAATCCATGCCCAACTGTTAGCTGTAGCAGTGCCACCACTATTGACCGGCAAGCTGGATATCACCCGCGTTGGCAGATAGCGCTGAGCCGCCGCATAGGCAAACCCGGCACCAATGATTCCGCTGCCTACGATCAGCACCGACGGTGGGGTCATGAGAGCGGTCTCCAATGGACGGTGTTCTCAGGTACTGGGCCGTATTGTAAAAACACGGTCTGCCAGATATCAGAGGACATAAGCGATCGGCTATAGTTTAACAAAAAGGGCAAAGGCGACCCCAAAATCGCCTTTGCCTGAAATACTCTGTTCAATGGCATCAATGCTCTAAAACAAGTTGGCGTCAGCACCGAACCATTTTGAGATCAATTTGTTCAGCGAGCCGTCAGCCTTCATTGAGCCGATGGCCTTATCCATTTTTGCTTTCAGATCACCATCAGATTCGCGGATACCCATGCCGACACCACCACCGATGCTGACCTGGCCGACGGCGGCAAGCTCACCACCTGACTCGGCAACAATCGGGTTCAGGTAATCACCGTCAGCAAGAACGGCATCTGCCTCGCCATTGCGAACTGCGGCAATGGTCTCATCCGGTGTCGCAAATTCCACCAGAGTGGCACCGCTTGACGCGACATATCCTGCCTGAATGGTGGCTGTCTGCGCGGCAATCACGCCCTTATTGACATCAACCGAGCTGCCAGAAAGCGCAACGTAGGTGGATGGCGAAGGTGGGAAATATTCCTGGGTGAAATCAATTACCTGATCACGCTCATCCGTGATCGACATGCCGGCAATGATCGTATCATAGTTGCCGGATACCAGATTGGGAATGATTGAATCCCACTCATTGACCACCCATTCACAGGTCAGATTGGCCCGTTTGCACAGCTCGTCACCGACCTCGCGCTCGAAACCGTCAACATCGCCTGCATCATTGATAAAATTGTAAGGAGGGTAAGCTCCCTCCGTTCCCATCCGCACCGTCTGCGCGGTGGCTGCAGTTGACACAATGGCACCAATGGCAACACCGGCAATCAATGCACTTTTGAAAAGTGACTTCATTTTTCTCTCCCTTTAGAGATCACCAAACTTCACGCTGAACAATCAGGCGGCTACAGATGCGTGAAGAAACTTCTGCAACCGCTCTGTTTTTGGGTTTCCAAAAACAGTTTCAGGCGATCCTTCCTCTTCGATGATCCCCTGATTCAAAAACACCACATGGTTTGAGACGTCACGCGCGAGTTTCATATCGTGCGTGACCAAAATCATTGTGCGTCCCTCGCCCGCAAGCTGTCGGATAACTTTGACAACCTCCTGTTCCAGTTCCGGATCAAGTGCCGAGGTCGGCTCATCGAACAGCATGGCCTTTGGCCGCATCGCAAGCGCCCGCGCGATTGCCGCACGTTGCTGCTGGCCGCCCGACAGCTGTGCCGGATAGATATGTGCCTTGTCAGCAATGCCAACTTTTTCTAACAGTGCCATCGCCTCGTCAATCGCCTCACCGCGTTCGCGCTTAAGCACTGTGACCGGCGCCTCAATCACATTTTTCAGCACAGTCATATGCGCCCACAGATTGAAGGACTGAAACACCATCGAGAGCTGCGTTCGCATCCTGACAACCTGCGCCTGATCAGCTGGCATCCGGCCGGGTCCATCGCCAGACCAGCGCACCGCCTCCCCACAAAACTGAATGTCACCCTGCTGACAGATTTCCAGCATATTGATACAGCGCAGCAGCGTTGATTTGCCCGACCCAGACGAGCCAATCAGCGAGATCACGTCACCTTCATGCGCCCGGATATCGACACCCCGCAACACCATTAGATCATCATAGCTTTTGTGAATGCCACGCAGTGCAATGACGGGGTCAGATTTGGATTGCTGGGTCATACGCCACCAATGAGTAAACTAGCGGCTCCAGTCTTTCAGAATTTCACCGCCTTTGACACTGTTTTAACAGCTTTCCCGGAGAAAAACCATCGCAACGGCAATCACGCAGCCAATCGCTCAGGCAAACGATTTCACTAGCCGTTGCGCGGTCTGCTGCCCAGAAATGAAGGCACCATGGCAGGTTCCGTAGTGGCTGACGCTCGCTGCCTCACCCGCGAAAAAAACAGTGTCCGCCACCGTATCACACAGAAGTTCCCTCGCTGTTGAGTGACCGGGTTCAGCGTAAGAATAGGCCCCCAACGTCAAAGGCTCGCTGTGCCAGGCCGTGGTAATGACGTCGGTGATTCTATCAATGATAGAACTGCCAAAAACGGTAGCGAGGCTTTTTTCAGCATAATCACGCATTGCTGCCGGCCCCTGTTTTTCCAGATGGATGCCAAAACTGCCGCCTGCAAAGATAATCGCCTGTTGTTTTCCATCAACATTAACATCAAATGAGGCGATGTCTCTTGGGTCAGTGTGTACCGTCTGACCCGGCCAGGCAACATGCCAGCCAGCCTGATCATCACCAAAACTGTCCGGCGTCAGGCAAAGGCCAATTTTATTCAGTGTGCCACAGGGAAGATGATTGATCGCAGATGTCAATTCGTCAGGCAGGTCAGGTGCAAAGCGGATCAACCCCGCCGCCAGAATGTTCGTCGAAACGGTGACGATAACCCGCTTTGCGGCAATTCTGCCCCCTGCTGTGGTCACCGCGACATGCCCCGGATGCCAGTCAATTGCCGACACCGCGCAATTCAATGTCACCGGCACCTCAGCGCCCCAACGCGCAACAAGACGGCCGAGCCCTTGATCCACCGGCACATCAAGACCAAAACCCGATTTCAGAAAATCCGTGACCGATTGTTCAGTTACATCCGAGCCATTCAACCCTGCCATGAGATGGCTATAGACCGGTGCATAGGGCGAATCCCAATCCATAGCCGATGCCATATCCCTATCACCGCAGGTCGCTTCATCCCCGGCAATCGCCGAGATGCCGGCATCACAAGCCTCAAAGTAGGCGCTAAAGCCTGCCAGACCGGCACCCCCGTTGCTTCCGTCATGGAGGTGGGTTTTTTCAGTCTGAAACCGTGTGCCATCACCCAAGGCAAAGCCATGCTCTTTGGCAACCGGCATGAGGGGATTGAGCTCGGCCTCGTGGAGATAGGAGCAACCAAGATCAAACCAGCTGCCATCGGCAAATTGTTCGGAATAGGCGCGGCCACCAATACGGTGCGATGCCTCAACAACAATAAAGGAAATGCCAGCTGATGCCAAACTCTTTGCCGCTGCAAGTCCGGCTACACCCGCACCAATGATGATGACATCCGTATCTGTCTGCATGATCTCCTCCAGACTTCGAAATGTAAGCCTGCCCGTAGCCCTTCTCGGGCACAATGAAAATCTGCACCCCACAACAAGGCATCATCGAAGGGTGAACCCGAAGGTCCGGCCAAATTAGGCTAGCCCACGGCCTTGGTGATTGAGTGAATGACACACCCGTGTCTACTGCCAGAGTCATCCATACCAGCGGCATGAAAAAACCCCCGGCCAGTGATGGCCGGGGGCTGACAAAAGATTTGTCATTCAGTGGCAGGAGTGGAGGGGCTCGAACCCCCAGCCCCCGGTTTTGGAGACCGGTGCTCTACCAATTGAGCTACACTCCTAAGCTCTTTTAACTGATTTTTATTTTACGACTGATGCGACGACGCCGGCACCCACGGT
>ERZ802830.349-NODE-349-length-45926-cov-15.5682_pt1 | contig 45926 bp, 31 predicted proteins | sample MGYA00345654_ERZ802830 | MGnify/ENA primary metagenome ERZ802830 (study PRJEB30503, sample SAMEA104212375) | marine metagenome | biome: Westerlies Biome; feature: [SRF] surface water layer (ENVO:00010504) within the epipelagic zone...; material: water...
TTATCACCCAATGCGGCAGCATATTGGAATGTACCAACACGAATGTGACTCTTTGCTATCCGTGTCAGAATTGCTCCTGGCAATGGAGTACTTCTCAAGACGCTTTCACCAGTCGCTGTAACCGACAAGCTTCGTGTCGTCGGTATACCTAACGACTCCATGCCTTCACTGATGATGTATTCTCGGATCATTGGACCGAGTGCTGCTCGACCATCACCACTGCGCGAATAAGGCGTACGGCCCGATCCCTTGAGTTGAACATCTACTCGTTGCTTGTCAGGAGTCAGATGCTCACCGAGCAAAATGGCCCGGCCATCACCGAGATTCGTAAAGTGCCCAAACTGATGCCCGGCATATGCCTGAGCTATTGGCATTGCCCCAGATGGTATTTCATTGCCTGCAAAGACCTGCGGACCGTCTAATCGAAGAATCTCGATAGTGAGGCCAAGATCCTTGGCCACCGTTTCGTTCAAAAGAATCTGCCCAGCATGTCGTACCGGCTCAGGCTTTGTAGGAGAGAAGAAAACTTCTGGAAGGTGTGCAAAAGAATTATCAAAGCACCATCCTGCATCAGACTTTTTTTTTATCGACACAATATTTTCTTAAAACAGTGAGTTACAAAAGGAACGAATGATGCTCCCTGACCAAGATTTGAGGCCTGAGGAGGAGTTGAAGTTTCTGTCGTATTATTCTGGTCTATAAGGGATCAAAAAGGGATCAAAAAATCTACCAATTCGATTATTCATCCAAAAACTCAAAACGTGCCTTGGGCTCACCAGATATCTCAACCGTTTCCAAAAACATTGCCAAGGGTCGAACCCAGAGCCCTCGATCTCCATAATCGGCTCGATACACAACAAGTTTTTCAAGGGTTTCGCTATGTGAAGCAACACCAAGTACGACGTAATGATTTCCCTTGTAGTGTCGATAGCGGCCACATTTCAAGTCATGCATTGTCTTCACCAACCGTACACTACACTTCGAACGAGAGGAGCATACTTGACTGAATTCAAGTCAAAGACATACTCCAGAAAACGCCATTCCAAGCAACTCTATTTCTACCACAGAGAGTCAGAGGACATTGTGTTGCTCTGCAGAAGCATTCGATTTAATAAAGTCCCGATATGAATACATCCACCTAGTGTAGTCTCATCGCTCTTTTCATTTGATACAAGATGATGCCTCAACACCTTTTTGTTTATGGGACACTTCGGCCACAATTAGCACGTGGTGAAGCACAAGTCCTTATTGCCGCACTTAAAATAGTTGGATCGGCTACTGTTCAGGGCAAGTTATATGACTTTGGTGCGTATCCTGGGGTCACAAATGAGAAGGGACTTGTGTTCGGAGACCTCCTTCTTCTCAGCAGCGATAAACAATTACATCTTCTGGATGCGTATGAGGAGTGCAACGGCAGTTCACCCCTCTTTACTCGTTCAATTACCACTGCTCGAATATCTGATGGCACGTCGATTGCTGCTTGGATCTACCTGTTTTGTGGTCGAGCAGAGCCCGGCGTGTTGATTGCGAGTGGCGACTACCAACAGTTCATGCGAAGCCGATTCAGTAACTGATTCCATCCAACTCTTCATAGAATGAGATGAGATTTGCCATCTTTTTTAGCAATGTCCTCAAGGAATGCCAACTTTTCGGGCGTCTAGCACAGGTGAGTTGCAGAAGGAAGCCCAGTTTTTAAGATAAGGATAGTTGTTTCCGGATGGCATGTCATTTGCTGCTTGTAACGATTTGGTCTGTGACTATTTTCGACACCGAACAGGCGGCTGCATTCAAACGGAACTCCTCGGCTATTCTCGGCCCTGCCGGAGATGCAGATCGATGTCGCGTCGTCCTGCAGTCGACAGGCTTCAATGTTTTCTCATCCCCCCTCAAAACTAAGGACGAACTTCAGTTATGAGCACGAAATCCAAACTGGAATACATCTGGCTTGATGGTTATAAGCCAACGCAAAGCCTTCGATCGAAGACTCGAGTTGAGTCAGATTTTGGTGGCACTCTTGAAGAGTGCCCAATGTGGTCTTTTGATGGCAGTAGCACTGAACAGGCAACTGGTGGTGATTCTGACTGTCTTTTAAAACCAGTAGCCGTTTTCCCAGATCCGGGCCGAAAGAATGGATACCTCGTCATGACCGAGGTGCTCAATGCTGATGGCTCACCTCACGAGTCGAATGGCCGGGCAACCATTGAGGAGGATGACGAAGACTTCTGGTTTGGTTTTGAACAGGAGTACTTCCTGTGGTGTACAGCGAACAATAACCCACCAGGGTTTCCACTCGGGGGTTATCCTGCTCCGCAGGGGCCATACTACTGTTCCGTCGGTGCATCGAATGCCCACGGCCGAGACTGTGTCGATGAACATCTTGACGCCTGCCTTGAAGCCGGAATCAACGTTGAAGGAATCAACGCTGAAGTAGCTGCCGGCCAGTGGGAATTCCAGGTTTTTGCCAAGGGTGCAAAACGTGCCGGTGATGAAATATGGGTTGCTCGGTACCTGCTTGAACGCATTGGCGAAAAATATGGCTATGCAATTGATTGGCATCCGAAACCACTTGGCAAAACTGACTGGAACGGGTCTGGTATGCATGCAAACTTCTCAAATGAATTGATGCGTACATGTGGTGATAAAGAAGTCTTCACCACTATTTGCGAAGGTTTTGGTGGTGTTGTTGAACGGCATATTTCCGTTTATGGTGCCGACAACGACCAACGCTTGACCGGTCAGCACGAGACGCAAAGCATTGACCAGTTTAGTTACGGTGTTTCTGACCGTGGTGCATCCATTCGTATTCCCGTTGGCACGATTGATGATGGCTGGAAAGGCCGTCTTGAAGATCGCCGACCTGCATCGAATGCTGACCCATACAAGGTCGCTGCTGCAATTATCAAGACTGTCAAAGGTGCTGCCGGAGCTGCAGTCTGATTCTCAAGAAACATTTTGTTTCACACGATAAAGGGTCTCCCGGAATTTTATTTCGGGAGACCCTTTCTTTTACTGGTCCTGATTTTCAAGCTTACGAAGCACCTGAAGTGTGTACGCTGAGTCAAGAAGTCGCACTGCATCAAGCATCTCCTGCATTGTTTGGAATCGGTTTGCTGGTTTTTTCTCAAGCGCTTTCATAACAATGTCATCAAGTTCTTTTGGGATGTTTTTTTCGGGAGCAAGCGTTGATGGTGGGCATGGGTCATTATGAATAATATTCTCAAATGTTTCTTGAATCACACGACCCCGAAATGGCTCCCGAAGAGCAATTGCCTCGTATAGCACGACACCCATGCTGAAAATATCACTCCGTTCATCGATTGTTGCCCGATTGGTATTCACTTGTTCAGGCGACATATAGAGTGGCGTACCCGGTCGATCTCCTGCCATGGTTAGGGACTGGTCTGCCTCCCCTTGCTGAATGACTTGTGGACGACCAGGTCCATCATCCGGCTGACCCCATACTTTAGCTACACCCCAATCAAGTAATATGACCTCACCAAAGTTACCCACCCAGATATTTTCGGGCTTCACATCTCGATGAATGACTCCTCTGGCGTGAGCATAGAGAAGAGCAAGTCCAGCGGTCATAACAATTTCTACTCGCCGGCGAAGATCAAACTCTGCCACTGTGACGGGATCTTTCTGAGCAACGCGAGATAGTATCGTAAACAGGTTTTCCCCAGAAATACGTTTCATCGTAAAATAAAGACCCTGGCGGTGATCCCGCCCAATGTCATAGACAGGTACCGTGTTTGGGTGCTGGAGTTGCGCTGTTATCCGTGCTTCTCGAAGGAGTCGCTGATTTTCTTGCTTATCAAGAAGATACTTCGTGAGTAACGACTTCATCACAACGGTTCGACCTGTCATTTGATCAAAGCAGGTTCTCAGGATAGCGCATCCACCTCGAGCCATCTCTCGGTACCCGGTATATTTATCAACACCCTCGGGAATAACTTTAGGGAGCGCATAGTCGGTTGCCGAAAGAAAAATTGGGCCTTGACCATCTACTTCTGTTGGCATCTTTCACTCCTTCTGAGGTAAAATCATGGTGTTGCTCAAAAACCGCAATCCGTCAAATACACCTACTTATACTATTCAAAAGTGTTCAGGAAGTATTTGTGGGTTCTTATTTTATTCTACTTCTAGCTTCCTCTCAGTTGGTGAGCAAACGTGACTCCACCACAAAGCCTTATCACAGGACACAGAGGAGCTTCTTCTGTAGCTCCCGAAAACACATTGTCAGCATTTCGGACAGCATGGGAAATAGGATGTGACGCTGTCGAAGGTGACTTCAGACTCACGCGTGACGGCATAATTGTTTGCATACATGATGCCAATACGCAACGGACTACTGGCATTGACAAAGAAATTTCAGAAGTCTCATTTAGCTCATTACAGAAACTTGACTTCGGTGCTTGGAAGGATGCCCGTTTTGCTGGAGAAGCATGCCCAACCATTGACGAAGTACTTGCAACTGTTCCACCACACCGACATATCTTTATTGAACTGAAGACGGGTCCGGAAATCATACAGCCGCTGAAGACGTCTCTACACAAATCATCTCTACTAAAAGAACAAATTATTCTGATCACGTTCAATAAAGAAACTGCGAACCAATGCAAGCGTTTTCTTCCTGAATACCGGCTCCATTGGCTTACTGAATTCCAGCGTCTTGAAAACAAACCGAACTCTTGGTTTCCATCTGCTAAAGAACTTGCTACCACTGCTCATGGTATTGGTGCGGATGGTGTTGGCCTTCAAGCGAATCGTCATGCTGTTACAAAACAGTTTCTACGGCAATTAAGGGCTGCCGGAATATCTGAATTTCATGTCTGGACTGTAGATGATCCAGAAGATGCAAATTTTTTTATTCACGAAGGCGCTTTTGCCGTGGCAACAAATACCCCTGCTCGATTAAGGGACCACATACAGGTTCCATAACAATTATCGTGCACGCTTTGTTTGTATATTTCAAAAGCATCTCTTTACACGTCCGCACAACAATGAATGCGCTGTGAATACATACAAGCGTCCCGTTTTTACAACTACTTGCGCCGAAAGGCTTTGCTGTTCGCTTCCCTACTCCCCGCCAAGAGCCAGTCGTCTATACTGATAGACAATAAGTATTCTTAGAACTGCCATCAAACAGTTCTTACTCGTAACAAGGAACCTCTCATGTCCTACCGATCATTCGGTATCGTTTTGACAGTCGCTTGTGCCCTAATTGGTGCTCGTGCTGCAACAGCCGGTTGCGGCACCTGTGACAAAACAGTTGTTGAAAATGCTGCAAACAATGAAAGTTTTAGTACCCTCGTTGCAGCGGTGAAGGCTGCTGGACTTGCTGAAACCCTCTCTGGAAGTGGTCCATTTACAGTTTTCGCACCAACCAATGCAGCATTTGAAAAATTACCTGCTGGCACCGTTGAAAAACTTTTAAAGCCAGAGAATAAAGATCAACTTGTAAAAGTTTTGACATACCATGTCGTCCCCGGAAAGGTCATGGCAAAGGATGTTGTCAAACTCAGTAAAGCAAAAACAGTCGAGGGATCAGAAGTTGCAATCGCCGTCAATGGTGGTGTTGTGACGGTTGATAATGCAAAAGTAATTAAGACTGATGTCAATTCCAGCAATGGAGTTATCCACGTCATCGATACAGTAATTCTTCCGAAAAACTAATCTGTTCTGGAAGTTTGCTCACAAAATTGAAAAGGTTGCCAGCAGGAGTTGGCAACCTTTTTCTTTTGATTATTCATTCGTGAAATTCATATTTTAAAATAGATTGCATTACCTCTGTAGACACCTGACACGAAAGAGAGTGCACGCCAAAATCATCGACAATACTTTTTTTTGGCTCTGCCTGATCGATCCCTTTCTTCTCTAGATATACATATGGTTTGGCATCCAAAGGCGGGACTGATCGTTCGAAGTGATGGCGGTACTCAACAGGAAGACAGATTTGTTTAATCCCAAAATTACTTTTGGAAGGCGATTCAAATACATCTCGAACCTCATATACCACCGTGATGTCGTCACCTTCTGGTGGCCCATCGCCTAATAATTTTCCGGGAAGAAAGGCCGATCGAGCCGGCCCAACCACTAATTCAATAGGGATTGATTCTTTTGTAAGCCAGACTTTGATGTGATACCGGCTAGTCGTTTCATCAGAAGAAGCAAGAGCGTATCCCACAAGACAGTTATCGCTTACGACTGACAGGCCAAGCTGGGTAGGGCCATTCAGTGATCGCGTTCTGAGACGACCGCTTTGAGCATTACCTAACGTAATAGAATGCTCTACTGGCTTCTCGACTGATTCAACGCTTACGACATTGTACAATTCTTCAAAATCAACACCCCGCACCTCTGTGGCCCCGAGGAAGCCAATGCTGACTGCTGCATAGAGAAAGATATCCTGTGCTTTCTTTTGAACTATATTTTTTGTTTGCATAAATAATCCTCCCAAAGCACTCCGTCTTTCTCGTGCTATTCCCGACGCGGAACAAAAAGGCTTTTCAAGAGTGAACCCAAGATCACATATGTGAGAATCATTGCGACTATACGAACGACATACATGGTTATAAGATTCGGGGGACCTCCAGACAGAGCCATCTGAATCATGAAAAGTCCAAGGTAATGTCCAGCCAGCGGACAGAGAACAAAATAAATCAGCACAAGAAGAAGGACACGCATTTTGAAAACCAGCCAAAAGTAGAAACTGGGAGCCACGAGCATTTTGATTCTACGGTTTCTTACCAAAATTTCCTTGGAAAAATTCCTGATGAAAATACGGACTCATGGGTTTTCTATAAAGGAACGGGCTTGATGGAGCATGTAAACCTGGATCGTCTTGAAAGACTTATTCACATTCCGGTTCATTCGCGACCAGACTGGCTAAAAAATGCTCGTGAGGACGCTGAGGAACTTCTCTGGCTTGCTTGTCGTGCAAGTACAAATCAAGACCTTGCTTCACTTGAAGAACTGGATCGAGAAGCAGGCATCATGGCCGAAAGACTTCAGTACCGTATGGACAACGAACTCTAAAAAAAAACAGTTTCCCCAGACCTATAAAAAGCTGAAGAAACTGTTATTTCGTGTGTTACCAGTGATTTCTATGAGTTCGATCAATCTCTTGTTCGAACAACATGAGGCTCTCCGCAACGATCCCAGCGAATTGTTGCACTGAAATCACAGCAGCAGTAATCAACATGCGTTACACCACTGCCAATCAGAGCACATCGAGTCGATACGTCTGGTGCCTCACAGACACAGCACTCAGGTACACAGAGTGTGACCGGTACTGGGCAGCCGTCGCATGGACTACAAATCATCAGGCAGATTTCGACCTTAGGTGGCGGTGGACAACGGTCTTTTCCACAACAACCAAAAAGCCCGGCATCAGCATGACTGGAACCCAAAACGACAACAAGCATCGCTGCTACTATTGAGAATGTTTTCCACGTTTTCACGTTGAAACTCCTTCGGTATATCGAGTGAATTGAAACTGCCAACAATAGTACCAACGATAAAACTCAAAATCGAGTTTTTAGGTACTTTTTTGAAAAAGTACCTAAAACACGCCAAACAGAGCTTTATGGCAACTCCCATCCTTCACGATAGGACCGGCTCACGAATTGGTTCACTTCAGAAACATTTGGACTTTTCAGTTTTTCGGCATCCCACTGAATTCGTGTTCCCTCACCAGCCCGCAGCGCGAGGTTCCCAATAAGTATTGTTTCGGTGAGGCGACCTGCGTAGCCAAAATTGGACATGGTCCCCGGTTCATACTCTCCCTTGATCGAACTCACAAACTCCCATTTCTGACGCTGATCACCGCTTCCCTTAAATGGAATTCGTGGCAACGTTTCAGCCGGTGGCTTGAAGTCAACAAAATCTTCTTCTGGTAAAAGAAAATAACGTGCTCCATATGAATCCGGTGAGAACAGGACACCCTTGCTTCCAACAACAACAGCACCACTCGTTTTCCGACCACCCTCTTTCTGTTTATTTACTTTCTGTTGGAATGATTCGGGTAGCTGTTTGATAATTGCTTCTGGCGGCAGTTCGCCTCCGTCGTACCAATGGAATTTACACGGTGGCAGACCAGCCCGCTTGCCGAACTCAAAGAGAAGATGTGAACTTCCTGGGAATGTCTCCCCCTCGAAAAGACCAGGGTTTTTCACCGCAGTCACCGCATCAGCATCAAAGAGCTTCAATGCCATAATGGGCATATTGGTCGTGTGACAGGCCATGTCACCAAGAGCTCCAGTTCCAAAATCAACCCATCCTCGCCAATTGAAGGAGTGGTACACGCCTTTTTTAAATGGACGCATCGGTGCTGGTCCTATCCAGGCATCCCAGTTGAGGTTTTCCGGAACTGGATCTTCACCAGTGGGTCTACCCTTGCCTTGTGGCCAGACGGGTCGATTCGTCCAAACATGGACTTCTGCTACATCTCCGATTGCACCACTTCGAATGACTTCAACTGCCTCACGCAGTCCATTCTCACTCGTGCCCTGATTTCCCATCTGTGTGACAACGCCCATTTTCTCCGCTGTCTCACGCATTAACCGAGCTTCGTGGATGGACCAGGTCAGTGGCTTTTGACAATACACATGTTTCTTCATCTGCATTGCCTTTAATGCTGCAACTGCATGTGTGTGATCAGGCGTACTGACTGTCACAATGTCGATCTTGTCTCCAAGTTTCTCAAGCATTTCACGGAAGTCATCAAACTTTCCTGCATCGGGAAACTCTCGTGACTTTTTATCGACAGTTCCTCCATCGACATCACATAAGCCAACAATACTGACTCCTTGTTCAGCAATATGGCTGGTATCGCTACTGCCCTTACCACCAACGCCTATACATGCAGCCGAAAGTCCTTGCAGGACCGATTCATTAGCTCGTACAACTGGGCTTCTACTCGACCAGACTCCGAAGCCAGCACCTATCGCAGCTGTACGACTTAGAAACTGTCGGCGGGATGTGGATGAACTCATGCGTGCTATTCCTTTGTTATCAAAGCTAATTTCTTCTTGTCTCTATGACGACTTACAATTCACATGCCTTTGAAATGTTATAATTCAATCTGAGAATTGCACCAAAGACGTGTTTGTATCTTATACGATATTGCTTTATGCATTTCCTTTTCTGGCTACTATAAATGAAGAATGCCAAAGGCGGCCTCTCTAAACCATCATGCAAACACATGAAACAAAAATGTGCTCTTTAAATTTCATGCTGATCGATTGGGTATTCAGTAAAACTAGGATGATTTTTGACTCAAACAAAACAACGGATACAGCCTGATTATCTCGCCTCACATATTCTGTTACCTCTATGTCGTAACAAAATTATTTCTTACACATTTACGGTTGCCATAACGTCAAATACTACTCTGATCACCTCATTGCCCTGTGCTTACAATGCTTTATCAAACACTTCCCCTGCGACTTTCTCTTCTTGCAATCATTGCATCCGTCTGCAGCGTCACCATAGCGGCCACGCCAGAGATTATTCTTCAGGCAGGCGGTGTCATAAAAGAAAATAGTGATGGAGCCATTGTCGACATTGATCTCAGTGATCGTCCCCTGAATGACCAACTCATAGAGGCACTTGTTGCACTTCCAAAACTTTCAGTACTACGGCTACGAAGAACATCAATCAGCGATGAACAGCTTGGTCAACTAAGTTCACTCAAGCTACGAATGATCGACTTGAGAAACACGAATATCACAGATACTGGTCTCACTCACCTTGCTCAGATTCAGTCTCTCGTCGACATACAGCTTGAAAAAAGCAAGATCACAGATGTTGGTGTTCAAAAGCTAGCTGATCTTGATCTCAAAAGTTTTAATGCTAACTACTGCACCAGTATTAGTAATCGTTCATTAGCTGTTCTTGCCGCCATGCCGTCGCTCGAACAAGTTCAGCTTGATTACACAAAAATAAATGATGAGGGCATGGCTGTGCTCGCAGCAACAAGCCGATTAAAACGGCTACGTATTCGTGGTGTTGATGTCACTGGCGATGGTCTTATTCATATTGCACAATTGAAAGGCTTAAGCCGACTCAACCTACGCGATACATCACTCGATGATGCGGGCCTTACAGTGATCGCTGCACTACCAGCACTTGACTGGCTCGATATCAGCGAATGCCGCCTTGCTACACCAGATGGACTAGCCCAGCTAGGGAAAGCATTCACGCTTACCTATCTTGACCTTTGGGAAACAAAAACAAACGATACCGTCCTTGCTGCTTTCAATGAATTAACAAATCTCAAGTTGTTGAATCTTAAGGCGACATCGACGACCGATGAATCGCTGCCAACAATCATGAAGATGGTCCAGCTTTCTGAACTTAACGTCGCCGGAACCCAACTCACTGATAAAAGTTTTCTTGCATTTGGAAAACTGCCGTTGCTCAAAAAATTAAATGTAGCAAATACCGATATCGGATTTGATACGATCGATATGCTTCTAGAATCACGCGATGATCTCGAGGTTATCGAATTTGAGAATTAACTAAGAATTCAAAAAGTAGGTTTTCTCCTACTTGGTCTTTCCTCAGAACAAACGCATGCGTGACCCTCCGACCTGAATCACGATCCTGACTTCTTTTGTCTTCGACAACGTGCAGAACAGTAACGCACATTCGGCCAGCAGTTTTCCCATTTCTTTCGCCAGGAAAATGGTCTTCCGCAAACCGCACATATTTTCTCGCAATATGTACCCTTACGTGAAACACAACGTGGTGGAGTGGTGGAGGACACGAGCCTACCTTTTGTTCAAGCTATATACGAATAACTGTAGGCGTCTGAGAAATATTCGTCTTGCCCTTCTTGGTCCAACTACGTGCCAGGTCGGGGTTTTATAGCCTTCGTCCTCGTACTACTGTGATGAAAATTATGTCATTGTCAGTAATGGCCAGAACTTCGTATTCTAAAAATTGGGATTCACCTCTTCATATGGATACTTGTCATGTCATCCCGCACCCAAAAACTTTTTGTCTTTTTCATTTGCCTCTTCCTAAGCGGCTTAAGTCCGATAGCTTTTGCTCAAGGCAACGAAGATGGTAATACCGTTACCGAACAAAATGCTGGGGTGGCAAATGAAGAGACCACAACACAGGCGCTTTCTGAATCTATCGACGCACAGTTTGGGTTCATCGTTGAAAACATGGCAAAGGTTCTTTTCTGGGTGCCAGTACAGGCTGTTCCCATCCCTTTGATCGTGCTGATTCTCTTTTGTGGATCTCTTTTCTTTACGATCTATCACAAATGGCTCAACATTCGTGGTTTCAAACATGCCATCGACATCACACGTGGAAGATACGACAACCCAAACGATCCTGGGGAAATCTCACACTTTCAGGCTCTTACCTCCGCTCTCAGTGCAACTGTTGGGCTTGGTAATATTGCTGGCGTTGCTGTTGCCATTCACACAGGTGGTCCCGGTGCTGTTATCTGGATGATGCTGATCGGCCTCCTCGGTATGACTGCAAAATTTAATGAATGCACCCTCGCAATGGTTTACCGAAAGGTTCGTCCTGATGGCACAGTCGATGGTGGCCCGATGCACTATCTTGAAATTGGTCTGCAGGAGCGTGGGTTTCCTTTTCCTGTTGCAAAGGCTTTCGGTCTTGTCTTTGCCCTTTTCTGCATCGGCGGTTCTTTCGGTGGGGGCAATATGTTTCAGGCAAACCAAGCCACATCAGCTGTCCGTGGAATGCTAGGCGATGTTGCAGGAATTAATTGGGTTTTTGGTAGCGTTCTCGCCTTTCTGGTTGGCCTTGTCATTATTGGTGGAATTAAGCGCATTGGGCAGGTGACTGAAAAAATTATTCCTCTTATGTGCGGGATTTATGTCTTGGCTGGGCTTGTCATTCTCGTGATTCACATAAAGCAAGTTCCTGATGCCGCTGTTCTCATTGTGCGATCCTGCGTGTCACCAGAGGCAGCATACGGAGGCTTTATCGGCGTACTTGTGCAAGGCATTCGTCGAGCAGTTTTCTCGAATGAAGCCGGGGTCGGATCTGCTGCGATTGCTCATGCAGCAGCAAAAACAGATGAACCGGTCCGTGAAGGGCTCGTGGCTATGCTTGGACCGTTCATTGACACGGTTGTTATCTGCACAATGACGGCACTCGTTGTCATTGTGAGTGGGGCCTATAACACACCAGAAGCTGGTCAAGGAGTTGAAATGACTCGTTGGGCATTCTCTGAGACACTTAGTTGGTTTCCCACAATTCTCAACATATCCGTATTTCTATTTGCATACTCAACAATGATCAGCTGGTCATACTACGGAGAGAAGGCCTGGCAATATATCTTCGGAACAACACGAACAGCCATTATTATTTATCGAATTATTTTTCTCGGGTTCATCATACTTGGAGCCGTTGCGTCCTTAGATAACGTTATCGAGTTCTCAGATCTTATGATTCTGTCTATGGCTTTCCCAAATATTATCGGGGGGGTCATTCTTGCGCCCCGTGTGAAGACTCTTTTGGAAGACTATTGGCGACGATATAAAAACAACGAATTTGTTGTCTACGACTAATCAATTGAAGAAGGTGTGCTATGGCGCTTCATGTTTCTACTGTTGTTGTACCAATTGATTTCTCAGTCGCATCAACTGGTGCAATAGAGACTGCTCTTGAGATTGTTGATAGTCCATCACAACTTCATCTCATTCACGTCATGCTGCCACTTGAGACGATGTCACCTGGTGTTTTGCTCGGCGACGTCACTGATGTCTCTCGAACTGAAAAAGTAACGACTGCCCTCAAAAAACTTGCAGATGACCACGATGCAGACGGTGCTCATCTTGCCGTAATGATTGGCACACCTGGTCTTGAAATCTCTGATTATGCAAAACGGTATGAAGCTGATCTCATTCTTATCCCATCACACGGATACCACGGCATGAAACGACTCTTCTTAGGCAGTGTGGCTGAGCGCGTCTTACGTCACGCCCCGTGCAGGGTTCTTGTGCTCAGACGTACTGATAACGAATAGACCAAAGTCTCTTACAAGAGCTACTCAAACGTTATCAGTTCCTCGATAGCATCCTCGTCCTCAAACGGATCAAAACAACCGTCCAGCGGTCCGTAATCAGATGCGGAAATAACGCGACTGGTAAATATCTGGAATGTGTCATTCATTATTTTGGCCTCTTGCCACATGATGATACCTCACCAGTATTTGATACTGAAGGCCATCATTGAGGGTAATCTCAGCATACTGCTTGGATTTCTTCCAGGAAAATTTTATCTTCGGTAATTCAAATATACGCTGAGTCCTAGAGTTCCTGCACGGATACCTTCTCCTCCTGACAGAAAGATCGAAATGTCGACTGCAAGTCCCACGAGCCCACCTACGACTGACCCTTGGTTTCAGGACCGATTTGCAGAACGAATTGGTGGGGCCGGTTACGGAAAAGGTACTGAGGTCTATAAATTTGAACTTATCAAGCGGGCTAAACGCCTCGCGCTTGCTGAACATCCTGAACGAAAAATGCTCGACTTTGGTATCGGCGAAAATGATGAAATGGCACCTGAAAGTGTTCGGGATGCCATGAGGCACGAAATTGATCGGCCAGAAAATCGTGGATACGCCGACAACGGTATTCTGGAGTTCAAAGAAGCTGTCGCCGCTTTCATGGAAAGAGAATTTCGTGTTGCCCTTGATCCTGCAAAAGAAATTAATCATTGCATCGGATCAAAGACTGCTTATGCGATGCTTCCAGCCGCTTTCATAAATCCAGGAGATGTTACTCTCATGACTGTGCCGGGCTACCCAGTAGCTGGCACCGCAACTCAGTGGTTTGGTGGTGACGTCCATAAGCTTCCGCTTGTACCTGAAAATAACTTCTTCCCTGACCTTGATGGTATTCCTGCAGACATTCTCTCTCGGAGTAAGCTTCTCGTACTCTGCTATCCGAATAGTCCGACCGGTCAAACGGCGACTGAAGATTTCTATAAAAAGGTTGTTGCGTTTGCAAAGAAGAATAAGATCATTGTTGTTCAAGACGCGGCGCACATGATGCTTTCGTATGAAACAGAGCCCCTTTCCTTTTTGTCAATCGATGGCGCGAAAGATGTGGGTGTTGAAGTCCACTCGATGTCAAAAGGCTTCCATATGATCGGTTGGCGGCTTGGATGGGTTTGTGGGCATGAAAAGATTGTGCAGGCTTTTGCGGATGTAAAAGACAATTGTGATTCCGGTCAATTTATTGCCATTCAAAAAGCTGCCGCCGCTGCTCTCGCAGACCCGACTATTCCCAATCAGGTCCGAGAAAAATATCGTCGTCGACTTGAAAAGCTTGTTGGCGTTCTTCGAGGTGTTGGCTTCGAATGTGAAATGCCAGGAGGCACATATTTTCTGTACACAAAAAGCCCAAAAGGCGCCGGTGAACTCACTTTTGCGAATGCCTCTGAAGCAGGGCAATTCCTGATAAAAGAACTCTCAATTTCAACTGTACCGTGGGATGACTGTGGGGCTTTCACTCGATTTTCAGTCACGTATGAAGCTCACGATGAAGCTGCTGAAGACGAGCTTATGGCTGAACTTCATACTCGATTATCACAAGCACAACTGACATTCTAAGAAGACGGTCGAACTCCACCTTACAAAGGACGAGCATACATGCCTATTCGCATCGTCCACACTGCAGATAATCACATTGGGATGCCGTTTCGGCAACATGAGGATGAGACCCGTAACCAGCTTCTCGAAGAACGCTTTGAAGCCCTCGAACGTCTTATTGATACCGCAAACAACAATCATGCTGACTTCTTTGTCATCAGTGGTGACCTCTTTGATTCCACGCGTGTAAAAACACCGTATATCGAACGAACCGTTGGCATCCTTACTAAATTTACCGGCACCTCTGTGCTTGTTCTCCCTGGCAACCATGACTTCTACGCTGGTGATGACACAGAAGTCTGGAAACGTTTTCAAAAGGCGTCATCTGAATGCTTAAATATCGAACTGCTTACGACAACATCCGTCGTTACTTTTGAAGTGAGTGGAGAGACTGTCCAGTTTTTCCCATGCCCCTGCCCATCAAAAACTGGGAAGGATCCTGTCATTTCCTGGATCACCGATGTCGAGAAAACCCTATCGGCCCTCCGCATCGGAATTGCTCATGGCAATGTCACCGGCTTGGGAATGGATGCCAACGATCATTATTTCACCATGACAATGCCTGACCTTGAGGCAATCGGTCTCACCACATGGTTGCTGGGGCACATCCATGTTCCGTTTCCAACGACGACTTCAGGATCTGAGTCACAACTTTTTATGGCTGGAACTCACACACCAGACTCAGTCCGATGCAAGCACTCTGGATCGGCATGGCTTCTTGATTTCGAAGAATCTCAATTAAAAAACTACAAAAGATTAAGCCCTGGAAAAATTAAATTTGTACGAATTGATCGAAGTCTGCATCACCTGAATGATATTTCTGAACTTCAGAAAATATGTGATTCACTGGATCCACATGCCGTACTACTGGACCTCAAACTTTCTGGTCAATTATCGACTGATGAGCAGAATGAATTGCACAAGTCCATAGAAACAATCCAAAATCGATTTCGAACATGCACTGTCGATCTTGATATCAAAAATAAAATTGATTCCAGTACAATTGCGACACTTTACCCACAGGGAACACTTGCTGAGCGTCTTCTCTCAACACTTCTAGCTGACAGTCAACATCCAAATGATGTCACGCTGGCTCATGATTTGATTCAGGAGATTTCGAACTCATGAGGCTGACTTCGATTAGACTCCATCCATTCGGTACGTTTCGGGACACTTCCTGGGATCTCTCAAGCCCACTCGTAGTCATCAGCGGACCGAATGAGACTGGGAAGTCGACTCTGAGACAAGCGATTTTTCATAGCCTCTTTACACCAACTGATCTGACTCCCGCGCGGTTACGTGATTTAATTTCACCATGGTTTCCTCTTCCGGGTGGGGACTACGCATCAATCACAGTCGGTATTGAGCACAACGGAAATCACTATCAACTGCAGAAAAGATGGGGGTCACAGCCCGCTTCGAGTCTCACTACTCCTGATGGATCAGAGCTTGGTGAAACACAAACTATTGCTGCAATTCTTGAACAGCTATGTGGCCATAATGAGGCAACCTATCGGCATGTCTTCTTCACCGGGCATGATGAATTAGAGAGTACGATCGCCAAACTTGATGCACATGCATTCGATCTGAGAGATATTCGCAGCCTTGCTCAAACTGGAAAAGAAACTACAGGGGATGTAGATCAAAGAAGGCTCGAACAAGTACTCGAAGATCGCATCAAGAGCTATTTCAGTCGCTGGGATGATACGCGACAGCGACCAATTCGACAGAATGGCCAGGAAAAGGTCATTGGCAATGAATGGAAACAGGGTGTTGGGAAAATCCTGACTGCCTGGTACACCTGGCAGCGTCTTGTGGAAGAACGAAAAACAATTCACTCACTTGAAAAAGAAATTGATCTACTTACTTCTCAACTTCTTGCGATCGAAGCCCAAATAAAGACCGATCGAGACTTTCTCGGCCGGTTTGGTTTTATGCGGGATCAATTAGCCGAGCGACGCATTATGGAGGAGCGGGTAACACGGCTCACAGGAGAAGCTGGCATACTCAAAAAAGCGTTTGCTGCCTGGCCAACCGCCAAAGCGGCAGTGGACGCCTGGGAAACACAGCGGAAGACTCTCATTACTCAGGCCAATAAACTGCAGGATGAACTTGGTACAGCAAGAGCACGTGAACAAGCCACGGGTTTTACGGCAAGCTACACTGCTATTCAGGCAGCGAAAAATAGTATGGCAGAGGCTCTAGGCGCTGTCGACGATCAACCTCTCCTTGATCCCGATACGCTCTCTCGTATTGAGAACCTAGATTCTGAAATTGTTAGTCTTTCACACAAGCTTGCTGCCCACTCTTTGACATACTCTATCGAGTCTCAATCAAATAAATCTGCTCTGGTTACAGATGCAAACCAACCACCCAAACCGATTGAGTTGGGTGACGATCCGATAATCGGAACGGCGTCCGGCCGGGTTCGTATTGAAACCTCCGACCTGATTATTACGGTTGATAGTGGTGAGGAAAATATTCAGACGGTATTAGAGAACCTCAACACAAAGCGTGAATCACTTCAGCAGTTGTTGGAAAAATGCAAGGTTGCCTCTGTTGCCAAGGCCAAAGAACAAGCCTCGCGGCACGCCGACCTCACCCATCGCCTGAAAACAAAACAAGAGACGTATCGTGCACTCCTTCAGGACAAGACGCAGTCAGAATGGGATCAAGAGTTCAAAGCTCTCGAAAGCCTCCCGCAAACACGGGAGAGCAAATCAATTGAGCAAGAACTAGAGACGTTGCGTCATTCGGTTGCTACGAATGAAAATGCTATAGAAATGCATCATCAGAACCTTCTGGTGTGGGAGCAAGCCCATACAGACCTCGAAACACTAGGAGAAAAACTTCTTATTGCTCAGCAAAATCTCCGTACTACTGAATCCAAACTCACATCACTCCCAGAGGTTCCCTCGGAATTTTCATCCATTGATAAATTTTTGCACTCACTCGATTCTGCACAAGAACGAATGAATGCGGGTAGTGAACCGCGATCTCAACTCGGTTCCAAAAGAGGGACATTGGAAGGCCAATTGGGAGAGCGACGCAGTGAAGATCTCACCGAGGAAGCGGAGCATGCACGATTTCAATTTGAACGCATTCTTGAGGAGGGTAACTGTTACAAACGAATTGAAAAAACACTTGCACAAGTTTCTCCCAATGCAAGTGATTCTCTTGACCACTTGAGCAAACGTATCACCGAAATATTCTCCAGCATTTCATGTAGTGATTCTCAGCTTGAATTTAATGACACACTTCCGTCACATATCACTCGCGGCCTTGTCACACTATCACCAGACAGACTTTCTCAGGGTGCACGCGGTGCTCTTGCGATTGCTATTCGTATTGCACTCGCAGAGTCATACCTTCAATCCTCGAATGGATTTGTCATGCTGGATGATCCATTCGTTCACATGGACACAGATCGCCTCGGGCAAGCTATTTCTGTTGTAAAATCTTTTTCTGAAAAACATCCTGTAATTTTTTTCACATGCCATGAAAACCAGGCCTCACTGCTCCTTCGTTGAACACTCATAAGCAGGGTGCGGAACAGAATCTCAACTCATCCGTTCTATAAGACCCGTCGCGCGACGAATAGGTTTTTTTATTGCTGCTTCAAGGACATCTTGTGGACTCACAATTGTCACTTTTTTGATCGCCCTTGTCACAGCCGTATAAAAAAGTTCACGAGTGACGATACGACTGCGATGTTCTGGTAGTACAACGATCGCATGCTGATACTCTGAGCCCTGACTTTTATGAATGGTAATCGCATGGACGGTTGCAATATCTTCAAGTCTTGAGACCGGCACTCGAACATGTTGTCCGGGTTGGCCAAAAACGGCTTCGAACCGATTCTCACTATCATCAGAACGCACAATGACTCCAACATCGCCATTAAAGAGTGCCAGTGAACGGCAATTCCGAGTAACCATGACTGGCTGGCCTACATACCACGATGTCGCTGGGGGAATACCGAGCTTTGTCTCAATACTCGCATTCCACTGACTCACGCCTGTAAAGCCCCCACGATGTGCGCAAAGGATCTGGAGTTCCTGTTGTATGCGGAGAACAGTATCGAGGTCAGTTTGTTCTGCCGCCCCTTGCAATCGCTTTGCGTGGCTACCAATTTCAGCTACGAGTTCCTCTATTGCTCGTGCATTTGTTGGTTCAATCCACTGAATATCAGTATGGCCTGATTGAAGAACAGTGAGTGTTTGAGCAACATCACCCGCGCGAATTGACTCTGCTAGGGCCAAAACACCCGGTGCATCTTTTGCACGGTGAATTATCTTCAGTTCTTCAATTCTTTTATGGAGAGGATGTCGACTGAAGTGACTGGAGCGAAAACTAGCAATATCTCCTAATACTGTCCCTGCATCGACACTGGCAAGCTGATCAGGATCACCCACAAGAATGATTTCAGCATCATCTGCTAGAGCAATAAGAAGATGGTACATCAACGAACTTGAAAGCATTGACGCTTCATCAACGATCACAATGTCATATGGCAATCGATTACTCGAATGGTATCGGAAAGGTTGCGGTCGCGATGGATTATAATCTAGTAACTTGTGTACTGTACGAGCCGGTTCTGATGTCACGGCAGTAACAACGCTTGGTGAGGCACCTACTTCTATGCATCTTTGTCGAAGAACATCGGTCATACGAGATGCTGCCTTACCAGTTGGTGCAGCAAGGCCCAGTCTCGGCCAAGTTCCCTCCGCAGGAAGAACAGAAAATCGCTCCACTAGATCATGAGCAATTTTTGTTGTTTTCCCCGTGCCTGGCCCACCAAGAAGAACACGTACATGCCGACATGAATCTCGCATGAATACATCTGCAATATCTTGCTCTTCCGAGAGCGATCTGGCGAGATAAAAAAGGTGACCATCAATAATGAAAGGACATCGACTACCCGAATCACCGACAAGTGACCCAACAGCTCGTAATGAAGCGAGCCATGTAGTGGGCTGTAATGGCCAGTCCGGTGCACCGGTCGCACCAATTTCAATTCCGGCTGCCCACTCCTGAATGTTGTCAAAATCAACACAGGTGTGACCATCACGTACACTTCGAAGTGCCAGACAAAAACCAATCCAGGCAAGAAGATCTGGTTGTTCTTCACACTGTCGATGAGCCATTGATACAAGAACCGTAGCGGCTGCGATGTCTTCGCGACCGATAACTCCCAACTTTCTATAGTCCTGTAACGCAGGAGGCGGCATCATGTATCTGCCTCATTTTTTCCAGCGAGCAAATTGCTCAGTTCCTGCCAGAGTCCCTCTGGTGCACGCCACGTAAAGACACCGTATCTTCTTCCTTGGTCATCAATAGGTGTCTGTACTCCTTTCATGCCACGAGTAAATGCATAAACAATGCCGACAATACATTGATCTGGATCTGCCTGAGGCAATCGCCATCTCAGCATGCGAAAAAGGGCTGTCCCATACAGAAGTGCCTGTAATGGATAATGATGACCTACCATCGCATCAATGAGTCGTTCCGGTTCATAGGCTTGTAACGGGTCGGACACCCCATGCGAATGGAGTCGATTACTTTTGTAGTCACAGATTGCGAGTCTGGGGTTGTCAGATTGACTACCCGGCAAACCGAAGACTGCATCAACTGAACCTGTAAGAAGGCCGCCGACCGGTATATCAAAAGCCGGGCCACAGAGTGTCTCCGCGTACCTTGCGAGAGCATCCTCAGAACGTACGTATTGCCGAAGAATTTTCCCGATAGAAGTTACTTTTATGTTTTTCAACTGCCCACCCAGTCCCATTTCAAAATCCATCTCAGGCAGGGATTGAGAAGGTGGAGTATCTGATAAGCAGTAGTCACCAAATAGACCACCAAGTGGTGTTGTGAGAGTTTCATGCACCATCGTAGTGAGGTTTTCACGGTAGTGCCCGAGTATTCCATTGGATGTTTTCTCTTTTATGACTCGCTGTATTTCGGCCTCAAGAGGTACGGCGGTTGCATCTACTTCCTCAAAAATTTCATGAACTGTTCTGCCAACTGCCAGACCTGCTGGCAAATCAATTACTTGCTGGTCTGCTGTAGAACAAGGTGTAGACAAAGATGATTGTCTCAGACCGGCAGATAACTGCTCGTCATATCCGCCACGTTCCGGTCTGTAAAAGTCTTCCCGACCACGTGTAGCGACAATGCTACTGAAGGACATTCGCCGTGAGGAATGTATCGCTGGGGGCAACGTGGCATTCTTCATGACATCTGAAGACGTTTCTATTCGTAACTTCCGTTTGAGTCGCTCCTGAAGTTCACCCGAGTACACAGCGGAGTCTGGAAATGAAAATGATTCTTGAATGATGCTGGGTACTTTTCCATCAGCTACGAGTACTCCCAGATAGTGCTCCGCTCGTGTTGCAGCAACATAAAGGAGCCGTTTTGACTCCTGATCCTCTGCCTCCTCATGTCGACGACGTGCTGTTGCTGAAGCCTTTTCTACTGCAAAACCAATATCTACTTTGCGACTTCCATCTTCAGCATAGAAAACAGTAGGCCGAGATTTGGCACGCGTATTTTTTGACGCTGGCTTCCAAAGGTCAGCCACAATAACACATGGAAACTGCAGTCCCTTTGCTGCATGCATTGTGAGAACTCGAACTGCATCAGCATCGCTCTCAATACGTCGACTCACAAGATCATGTCTTGGATCCTTTTTCAATAGGTGGATAAATGTTTCGATAGCCTGGTGAGGAGTACAACCACCAGAAGGACCAATGGCATCCAACGCTTCAAAGATATGGAGGAAATCCGTGAGATTTCGTTCACCATCAGGACCCGCAGCAATACGCTGCATCATGTCCACTTCTTGTTCGATTGCCACACCAAAAGCAGCAAGACCTTGACGCGTCAGCACAGCCGAGAGCTTCATAAGCTCTTCCTGCACCCGATACATGACAGCATCAGCCAAAAGGCCACTCTCTGACAGTGCATAACCAAAAAAACATGTCGCAGCTGCTCGTCGAACATGCCCGTTGCTGGCTGGCTTCTCAATAGCTTCAAAAATGAGACGAAGGTCAAATGCCATGCGACCTGCCATGACACTATTTGTACCACCACTTACCGCTGGAATACCGACCTGCGCCAGTCGTCGTTCAATCATTCGACTCACGCTTCCTGTGCGCGTCAAAATGCAAATATCATTCGGCTCTAAGTGGCGTGCTCCCGTCTCGCCACGCGGAATGAATTGCACCTGCTCTAAAAGATGAATGACTTTTCCAATGGTTGGACCAACAAGTGACTGCTGACTGTCCGTCTGCCCTAGGTGAATCATCTCAAGGGGCTGCACATTACCGACAAGGCAAGACTCCCTGTGATCATCTGATGCAGTGACATCACTGTAGGTAATTCCATCTCCAAAGCTTACGTGTGAGAATGCCTTGTTCAGGCTTTCCAGAAGAGGCTGATCTGAACGCCAGTTTGTGGAAAGTGTCCGATGATTCTTCGCCTTTTTCGTAAAATTTACATATGCCTGTACATCCGCGCCACGAAAACTATAGATCGCCTGCTTTGGATCACCGACGCTCACTAATGACCGATCATCACTCCCAGGAAAAAGCCGCGTAAAAAACTCCCATTGAAGACGATCTGTGTCCTGAGCCTCATCAACAATTGCCAAGAGAAACCGCTTTTTCAAACGTTTTACCATCGCAGAACGCGGATCTGCTACGAGTTCATACGCACGTCGCAAGAGATCATTTGAATCTGGTGTCGACGCCATCGCATTGTGCACTCGACGAACACACTGAGCCAGCATTTCTTTTAGATTACAAAGACGGTCAATGATTACCTGGTCTTCTATTTCCTGTTCATCAAACCAGGTTTCGATGAAAGGATCTCCTAATAGAGTTGTCAGAAGTAAACGCAAGGTTGACTCATCCCAGCGTTGACCAGATGCGGCTGCGACAACGATCGCATCATTTACAACTTCATTCACAATGCGGTCCGTCTCTTCAGCATCGACTACCGTTTCGATATCTACACCAGCTGTTCGAAGCACACGACTACAGACACCATGAATTGTTGAAATTGTTGCGGTGTCGAACTCAACAAGAGCTCTTTCGAGACGGAGAGCTCGTTTCGATCGCTCACTTTCATCAGTATCAAATAAGAAACGTGTAACAGCATCGGCTCCGTCAACAGATGAGCCTCGTAGATCCGAAGCCGTTGAAATAAGTCGCTTTCTGATTCGATGCCGTAATTCCATGGCTGCATTTCGCGTGAATGTCGTTATCAGGATATGTCCAATCCGCAGATCATCACGGACGGCTAACTCCCGAGCCACAAGTGCAGCAACGGCATACGTCTTTCCAGTACCAGCACTCGCCTCAACGATCATGCTTGTGTGAATATGATCACTAGTCAGGTCAAGTTTCATTCTGGGCTGTAGATATTTGTTCTAGGTTTAAAACGTGTAACCGCAACATATTGATTGAAAAATGCTTTCTGTCTTTGAGCGTCTGCAAAAACCTCATCGAAGACAGGGGTTCGGCCATGAACGACTACTTCAAGACTATTTTCATATGAAGCGTATGTGACAAACGAAGAAAATGACTTTCTTGACTTGTCTTGATTGGCAAGAAAGTCCTCAGCTGCCTTACCAAAACTACTGTACGCGCTCACTGCTGCCTGCTGATACAACGTGCACAACTTTTCAAGGAGATGCTGGGAATCCTGTCTGTTTATACTGTTGTCCAGAGTGACTTCACGGACCATAACGGCTTTCCGTGGCTTTCCCTTGTCATCTTCCGCACCGGGTGACCACTTTTCATGCTGGCTATAAACATAGGCACGTTTTGCTGGTACACCCGCAACCATTGCGACAAGTAATTGTGTCAATGCAAGATACTTCGACCGTCGAAATTGCGTTGATGTCTTTGCACCTGGGTGAAGTAGTATGAGTGACAGAGGATCATCCTGACAGAGCTCCAGCGTGCCCGAAATCTGTAGATTATTCACTTCGACACGGATTCTCTCAGCCTGTCTTTTGACAAGCGGCAAGCTGTCTTCATCTGTCTGCTGCACAACTGCCTGGGCAAAACCTGTAATTTCCTCAATTGCTGCCTCGCCAAATCCCCAGATTGGGACATCACCATCTGCCCGGACAGCATCCTTCCATGCATTTTCAAATACCTCACTCTGATCACTATCAATGTAGCCCTGAATGTAGTTGTCTCGTAATTCGCGCTGCTCATAAGACGAGAGCGTCAGCGGAAGTGTGGCGGGAATCTCAACGTCGTCATTTCTCCAAGGATTAATCGCTAATGTTTCGCGTACGAATGGCCACAGCGGGTCACACATAAATGCCGCAAGTGACGAGAGCTCGAGAAGCGTTCGCGGAGCAGGTGATATGGGTTCAGGCATGACGGGCTGAGGTGGTGCTCCCAATGCTTTGGCAACATGCAAAGCTTTTTGATCATGACTCCATATGGTGCCTGGCCGAATCCCAGCTGCCAAAAAATTTCTCTTGCTACACGCATGCCGCGGATGAAACACCTCAACATCGCTATATTGTTCACCATTGTAATTCCAGAGAGGCACCCCGTGACGACCTACAAAATCAATAAATTCAGCCAACGGTGTTACCAACGGTAAGGTCGCATTTGTTGAAACGCTCATTCCGGTACAGGTGATAATTAATTGGTCTCGAGCTGAGACAACACAATCTAGAAAACCGCGACGAAGATTGACCCTAGGGTCACTGTCGCCAAGCAATTGCTGCCGCTCAACAAGGTTGTCATGATCACTGACAGTCGCTTCAGCCACATCATCATCAAAGCCAGCGACACAGATCACCCGAAATGGCACTGCACGGAGTGGAATCATAGAAGTGGCAGTAATCGCACCAGTACGCAGAGGCTGATAGCCAACAGCAGCTGTTAACTTTGTTATCAGAATGGTTTTCATATCGTGGTATGGCACTTGGGTTTCAGTCGCAACTCGTCGCAACTGATCAAGTTCATAGACCACTACTTCTAACTCTTCGGTTTCATCCCCAATGAGCTGTATTAGTGATTGCTCGAGGTCATCACACCAATCACCGACTGATTGGTTCTTGGTCACACGACGATCCAACGTGTCGATCACGCGTACGATAGACAGAAGTGGCGCAAGTGATTCTATATCTGCAGTATCTACACCCGTTATTGGCACAACACCACCAAGTGCTGCTTCGGGTGTCCCATCTGGGAGCAAGATACCGAGTAGCATTCTCTCGAGGCCCTGCCACCAGGTGTGTGCTGCTAACCCTGGCTGATCAAGTCCATCTCGCTTTCGACGAGGGCCATCAATACCCCAGCGAATACGCGTACGTTCTATACATCGCCGCCAAACTTCGATCGCATTATCATCAAGACCATAATGATTCTGGACCAGACGATGTGTAGCTACCGCTAACATATCATCAACTGAACACCGCGAACCGATGAGTTTGAGCAACGCGATAAGAAGCTCTGCTCCGTCACTTACATCACGAATCCCTCGATCTGCAATGACAAGAGGGAGTTCAATTTTATGGTTACTGTCTGTCAGCGTACGGCTAAAGACTGCTTCAAGGTGGGGCGCTAATTCAGAAATCCGTGGGCTCACGATAAGAATATCATGAGGGGAGAGATCTTCATGCTGCTTCAATGAATGAAGAAGTGCGTCATGAATCACCTCTGCCTGCCTACTGAGATCATGGCAACGATGAAGAAGCAGCGAATCGTCTGCTTTACAAACAGTGTCACTACCGATGTCCCCATCTGCAATTGTCTGCTGTATTGATTCTAAAAGCGACCGCGGCTGCTTGCTGGTATCACTTTCGTGATGAGCTGTATGCTTCGGTGTAAAACCTTGAGAGGCAAGCAGCATTTGGGTCTCTTGTGTTCCGCGTAGCCAGGAAGTAACCAGCGGATCACCAACTTGTGAAACAGCTATCTCTCGCTTCTCTGGAAGATACCCAGGCGTTAATGCAGGGGCCATCTGTTTCCATTGAGCCTGAAGAGGTGGTGACGGATGAACAAGTAATACATTGACGTCACAGCATTCTCCGTTTGTACTCTTCAGTGAGGAAAGTTTTTTGAGCACCTCGGTTTGTTGCAACGATAGTGACTCAAGGCCCGCCACCAGAACTGTTGATGGAACCGGCCCTTGAGCATTTCGATCCCGGGCCGGTGGACTTGGTTGATTGATAGCAGTGCGAACCAGCTTCCAGAGATCAAATTGCCAGCGATCGCTACGAGCCAACGAAGCGAGGAACTCATTTCCGGTCCCGTTCCTTTCTTCAGCCGTCGGTGCAAGAACTGGCTTTCCATCCTCCCATCCCAAAATCATACCTGGTCGTCGGAAGTGGTAATGATCAAATCTGTCAGCAATTCGCCACGCTGCAAGCAAAGGTCCACCTGCTTGCTGAATCAGCCATTCATAGTGTGGCGACTGCACAATTATATCGAGTACCGAAAATGTAAGTCGCTGAACAGACCATGGATCGTTCTCATAGTCATCCGACCCAATCAATTGTGACAGTGAACCCGGATAGGAAAAATCCACACCGGCGACTATCCCATCACCTAGTTGTGCATCTGTTGAGCCGAGTCTTCTCGCCAGTTTGTCAGCCAGCCAACTACGAGCTCCGATAGTTGGTATTACAATCTTGTAGGATGTAAAAAGATCCATCGGCTGAGACAGAAATTCAACGGCCTCATCGACGACAGCATCCAAACTCGTAACGTATTGAATGGAAAGTGGCATAGTCGCTGTAGTTTATCCGGCCTTCAGAATTCCTGGAATATTTTCATTGAAACTTCGTTTACACTTGTTTTGCAATCGGTGGCTATTCATCAATCCTAGGCTCTAGCCGTCACGTGCTAATAGACTGCCTCAAAAATAGGAGCAATGGCAATCAGACGACACGAACAGGGCCACAACTCTGAGAAACGTGATACGCGTGATGCATCACCCTCGATTGATCATCATGACACCATTGCGTCGGTCGAGGAACTGTCAAGGCAGACAACCGACTTTGGCCTAGGAAATGAAGAGACTGTCACAGAGCACTCTGATTCTCTCATTGGCCATACGTTTGGCGATGTCGTTATTGAGTCGCTTCTCGCATCAGGTGGTATGGGCCGTGTCTATCAAGGACGACAGCGATCACCTGACAGAAAAGTAGCAATCAAAGTCATACGTCCAGGTCATCGATCACCACGTGCATTCCAACGATTTCAGCGTGAGACTGAACTCTTAGGACGACTGAGCCATCCGGGGATCGCCCAAATTTATACTGCTGGTTCTATCACAAGGAATGGAGAAGATTCACCATACTTTGTGATGGAACTGATCCAAGATGCAATGCCATTGGTGAAGTCCGCAAATCACCGAAACTTGTCGAATCAAGAACGCCTGACTCTTTTTTCATCGATCTGTAAAGCTGTTGCATACGGCCACTTACACTCTGTTATTCATCGTGACCTCAAGCCAAGTAACATACTCGTTGATGCCGCAGGGCACCCGAAGGTCATTGACTTCGGTATTGCTCGAATAGAACAAGACAATGATGCAACTGAAACAGGTACATTTCTTGGGACACGCCAATACAGCAGCCCTGAACAATGTGCCGGAAAGAAAGTAGATGCCCGTAGTGATGTCTATTCACTCGGCGTTCTCCTCTATGAATTACTCACAGGGAAACTGCCCTATGAAGTAAAAAACACTTCTTTTCTTGAAACAGCCCGCATCATTCACGAGCAACAACCAAACAAGCTACGGATACCAGAAAAGAAATTACGTTCTGGCGTTGAATTAATTGCAGAAAAATGCCTTGAAAAAAACCCTGCGGATCGGTACTTAAATGCTGAAAAACTGAGTCTTGATATCGATGCACTTCTTTCTGGACAGCCACTTGCTGCAAAGCCACAAACCGTTCTTAAAAGAAGTCTCAATTACTTGAAAAGCCATTCGTCGCCTGCTGCAACAATTGGGACACTTCTACTGATTGCGATTGTGTTTTTCTTTTCAGATACGTTTTCTTCACCAGAAAAAAATATTTCTAAAACGACAGACAGGTCATTAGAGAATATCAAATCACTTGAGGTCGAATTTGCTGGAGTATCAAGCTACAGAACCACACCACTTCGCTGGCTTCATTTCGCATTCAACGAGCCAATACTCAGTCTCACTACCGCTGACTTTCATCTTACGCGTAATGGTAAAGACGTCCCTCTTGACGGTGTGACAGTCTCTGGCAATCGAAACAGCTGGGAGATAAGCGGAATGGAAGAACTTACTGCAAAGGAAGGAGACTACGTCTTAAGTTTGTGTGGGACTGAATCGACTCCCCGAAATATTGCAGGGCACAGCTTACGACAAACATACACCACAACGTGGACAATGCCGCCGTTCAAAGACGTGCGTCTTAATCTTCTTGATGATTCATGGAGACAATACCTTGTTTCAATGAGGGGTGCGGAGTGCTATACGGAGCACTCCGCCGGCGGTTGTACATTCATTCGACCGACCGTAGTGAACAAGGAAGGTGTTACCGTTCTGAAATTTGATGCTCCATTTTCAATCCGGAACGCAACGATCAAAGCAACTATTAAAGTCTGGACGACTGGTGATCCGTCACCTTATGACCCGGGAGCAATTGCTTCTCTTGATATTTCACCCGATGGCGAAATATGGACAACCCTCGATACACGTGCAGCAAACCATGGTGGATTCGGCGGAAATTTTTTTGATATTTCTGAGTTCGTGGCCGACTCACAAACAGTGTGGGTACGGGCAAGGTTAACTGGAACTCGTGAATGGCCTGAAGATGGTCTCATCTTCAGTCAATTTTTAAGAAGTGACAAAGAAGCCTTACCAGAACCCTTCTATCTCACCATGACAGGCGGTAAGTCGCCACAGCAAGAGATTGCGGGGGTCCCTGTTCCTGATCAATAGTTGTCGTCACGTGGTGACGCACACTGCATCACATCTCGGTCTGATCGTGAAACACTCGGACAAGTTTCATAATCCGGCCAGAGCTATTCCAGTCTTGAACATACAGATTGCCACTGGCATCCCAGCATGAACCGTGTGTTCCACTAAATATCCCCTCCTTCCAATGCTCATGTGGAACCTTAAAGTTGCCACGAGTCTTGGGATCTGTATTCGACCCTAGCACCGCTATGATCGTGTTACTTTTATCGAGAATCACAATTCGTCCGTGGAGATCTGGCACTGCTACATAGTCACCCAGAATGGCTACGGACGTTGGCATACCAAGCCCAGTAATAACCTCTTCGATATATCTACCATCAAGATCGTAATGTACCAATCGACCCTTAGGCTTATGATTTCGGTCACAAATTAAGAGTCGTGGCGGATCGTATCGATCATCAAGAGTCATCCCATGTGCAGTATTAAATTCCTTTAAGCCGTTTCCTTTTGTTCCAAAGTGAGAGCGGTACTTGCCTTCTTTACTGAACCTAAAAATTCGATTGCTCGCATAACCATCCGCAAGATAAATATCGTGATCGGGCCCAACCGTAATTGCCGTTGGCGCCCATTTCTCTATCTCGAGTCCGCACTCTTGTTTACTAGGAATTCCGAAACGTAGTGTGATTGCACCTGTTGCAGCTTCAAACTTTATTCCCTCACCAGCCTTATTTCGTGCACCATATATGAAATCCTGCCCACCTTCGTTTCGCATTTTCATGTCGTGAATCGATGTATAGTCTTTTCCTACATACCGCTTCACGATCTTTCCATCTGGCGTGAAGACAAAAACTCCAAGATTGGAACTTGTGTAAATTTGCCCTTGACGGTCTACAACAACGTTTCCATGTGTCGGACCAATTTGTGAATGTCCCTCAGCATCCAGACCCCAGCCCGGAACGGTATCAAAAGTCATAACACCACAGCCCATGCGAACGGGATCAGCGGCGTATATTGGCCTTATGATAAATACCAACAAAAGAATACTTTGAGTACATACAGACAGTGCATATCGAAATGACATTTCTCTTACTTTCATTCAGAATCAACAGTTCAACTATTTCAATATTTCAGGAACTTCACTTCTCAGCACCGTTGCCGTCCAGAAATGCATAACGGGTTTATTTGTTTTCCTGAAACATGAAGTCGCGAACCTGCAAACTACCAGATGCGAATGAAATAGTTATCTGTGCCTTTTCTCTTTGCATTGCCGCGTGTTGAATTTCTGTTCGAAAATCTCCGATTGCTACCGACGCCATATCACCATGTATATCAACAGAGACCTGCGTCCATTTGTCATCCAAGGCACCAAGTGAAGGAAAATCCTTCGGTTGTAAGGAGTCTCCTTTATTGGTCTTTGATGATTTTTCAGCCCAGGCAATCATTCGTGATTTGCTTTTTTTCTGCCACGGACTCATTGCCTTTTCTGGATTGATGAATGAAATCCGGAAAACATGGCCATCACCGTTGAGAGTAAATACGACCCGTTGGCAGCCTGAAGGCTTCATCCCAAAAACTGTCTTGCCTTGTGAGCAATCGACTGCCCATTTTAATATCGGTCCATGGTTTGAGTATTTCTTGTACAGAACTGGATCAGAAACGACTGAGGCGACCCCATCTTGAAATGACCAGTCTCCGCGCTCAGCCTCCCTCGTTTCGAATTTTTTTGCTGCGAAGGGATCGATTAGATCATTACTAAAACCGGGTACAGCTGAAAACATTACAACTGCAATCCACACGATGCGATGACAAAACATTCCTTCACCCCTCTAAAGAACACTGACAGGTTATCGATACAATTTATTGTCTAGCAAAAAGATCTGACGTAATGACCGCTGCGACCAGATCTTGAAGCCTGTAACCATCATCCTCAGCCGACAACATTATTTTGTCTATAGCAAACCGATCTTCTGGTTCTATATGTCGTCCGAGAGCATGGGTCAGAAGATGTGTGACTAGCGTTCGTACAAAAAACTCTTCGTGACGTACCAATATTTTCTTGAGTTCTGCAAGATTTGAAAATGATTCACCGCTTGGCAAAACACCTGCTGTATCAACTTTTCGTTTACCACGCATGTCGTATGCACTTCGTGTTCGTCCAATCGGATCAAAACACTCCATGGCAAAACCGAGTGGATCAATCTTGCGATGACACTCATTACATGCTGCCGAGGAACGATGCTTCTCAAGTTGTGCCTTGACAGTTTTTGCACCACGAATATCTGGGTCTATGGCAGGAACGTCATCCGGTGGCGGAGGAGTGGGTGTTCCAAGAATCCGCTCTAAAACCCAAACACCACGAATCACTGGTGATGTCTCGATTCCATTTGCTGATACCGTAAGAACACTTGCCTGACCGAGTAATCCGCCACGATTCTTATCTGTAAATTGCACACGTTGAAATTCAGCTGCTTCACTGAAAGGTGTCTGAGTCTCGACACCATACAGTTTTGCAAGATCGCGATTGAGAAAACTGTAGTTTGCACTAAGCAGGTCCCGTGCCGGAAGATTATTATCCAGTACATGACGAAAAAATAATTGTGTTTCCTGCTTCATCTCTGGCTGGAGATTTGATGCATAGTATTCTGGAAATGTTTCAAAGTCAGGTGGCATGCTGCCAAGCTCACGAAGATTGAGCCAGCTCTCTAGAAAGTCATGCACAAAATTATGAGAAGATTCCCTCCCAAGAAGCCGTACTACTTCAGCTCGTAATGCATGATGAGAATTCAGTCTCCCTTGATCAGCTGCTTGTCGAAGTTCTACATCAGGCAAGGATGACGTAAGAAAGTAGGAGATCCGCTCTGCTAAAGCATGCTGAGAAATTCTCTTCTCTCTTGTTTTGTCCTCTGTTTCCGGTTCTCCCGGATTGAAATAGAGGAACTTGGGTGAACAGAGAATTGCTTTCAGTGTGTCCTTATATGCTTGAAAAGGAGTCTGTCCGGCCTGACTTTGGGACTGAAACAGCGCATGGAATTCTTTCAGTTCGTCTGCAGAGACCGGCCTTCGGAATGCTCGTGTCGCAAATGAATCGATACGATGGAGAAGTTCTTCTTTGCGAAAGGTCGGACCACCCACAAGCCGCTTATAATTTTTGATCTGAGGAGAGTTTTTTAGTGGGCCGAAAATTTCTACTTGCTGAATTCGGATTTGAGGCATGCATCCATCACGAAGGACTGCGTTTCTTTGCTGCACAATTCCCTTGTTATCCCGCAGCGATTCAGGGAATGTGTCCTTATGAAGTTGGTAAATGCGAGAATAAGCACCACGAATGTCATGCTGTCCATTTTCAAATGTGAAGCGAGGACTATAGCCCTTATCAAGCGGAATAACACACTCATACCACTGTTCTATATCATCGGTAATAACGTGCTCTGCCAATTTTGGCTGGAGTGGTTGAGCTTTGTAGAGTGCACCGACACGTGAACTGCCCGGCCGAATGCCCATCCGAAAAGGCTCAGATGTATCTATCTTTACAGCCTTCTTGCTGTAGGGCGTTTTGCGGTGAAGAGCGCTTGCGAGCACACGTACCTTGTACAGCCCATCAACTGGAACACCTTGCGGAAATGAATTCAGTGATCCGTATGCCCCCTCAGTCTTGTCGTTGAATGGATGCTCGTAGAGAACCATATATTTTTGATCAAATGCTTTTCGATGGGCTCCATCTAATTCTGGCTGCTGATCAAACTTCGAATCAAAATTCCACGTCTTCGGACCTGGATATGGCCCTGAAAGAAATGCCTTCTCAACAGAAGCATCTGCAGCCTCAAGGTACTGCTCCAAAAGAAATCCTGAGGTCACAAGCTGGTCACCAATATTGTCGAAACCATGGGATAGCGATTCGTGTGGAAACGCTTTGGTTGGATCAAATGTATTCAGGCTGACCCCGAGTAAGTCGCTCACAGTATTCCGGTACTCACGTTGGCTTAGCCTTCGTAGAACCGTCTTTCCCCCTGTACTTGTTGTCTGTTGGTGCATGGACTGGAGACGAGTTGTGAGTGCCCGAATCACTCTCACCCGTGATCCATCTGTTGGCTGCTCCGCTTCCTCTGGCGGCATGGCACCAAGTGTGATTTGATCGATGATTTCTTGTACTTGCAACTGTGTTTCAACGTCAGTCTGGGACAGGCTGAGATTTTCAAAGTCGCGATCACCACTTTGATCGATGTTGTTGTGACACGTAATGCAGTAGTGTTCAAGAAAACCATCTATCTTGTTGGCTTGATCAGCATCAGCACAATTCCGCATCAGAAGAAGCACGATGAGCGCAACGCTGATTCCCAGAGGAAACTTTTTACCGGATGAGAATCTCATCACACCAGACCCCGTAAGGTTCCGGTACTCTTTGCAAAAGATTCTGCCTCAACTCCAAACTCTTGGAGCATCGACACGAAAAGATTTGCTAATGGCGGTCGATGTGGATGACTCGTATCAAATGCAAGAAGCTTTCGATGCGCAAAACTTCCTCCTGCTAAAACAATTGGAAGGTTTCGATTGGTATGTGAATTTGCGTCCCCCATACCACTTCCAAAAAGGACTGTCGTGGTATCAAGCAACGGGCCTGTATCATCAAGGGTCACCGCAAGCTTTTTGACAAACCGAACAAACTGCTCGATCTGATAGGTCTCCAAAGTAATCAGAGCGTCAATTCGATCCTGAAGCTGACCATGATGGGAAAGGCTATGGTACCCCCCTGGAATCCCAAGATCTGCAGGGTTGAAATCACCACCTATTTCCAGTGTTGCAACTTTTGTTGCGTTTGTCTGTAACGCCATAACAATTAAGTCGTACAGCAATGGAAGATCTTCAACCATGTTCCGGTTCTGTGGCTGCTTGATCATTGCTTCTGGTTTTGGAACATCAATCCAACGCCGTCTACGAGCGATTCCTTTTTCAACATCACGGACAGATGTAAAGTACTCATCAAGTTTGTTCTTGTCCCGCTGATTGAGAGACCGCTGTAAATCATGCGCCTGTTCTTGAACAACATCTAAGATGGAGTTTTGGAGGGCAAAGCGATCTGCTGCAGAATCCTTATCTTGCTCTGTCGCGTCAACAAAAAGCTTTTTGAATAACTGCTCTGGACCGGGAATCGGTGGCACTCGCGTACCTGTCCGTGTCCAAGAAAGCTGACAGCCCCCGTGAATACCTTCAAGGCTTCCAATCGTCAGGGAGGGAAACCGTGTTTGCCCAACAACATGCTCCGCTGCAAACTGATCAATCGTGACGTTGCCATGGATCATGGAGCTCGCTTCATTCTGCTTCACACCAGATAGAAAAGAGTGGATTCCAAAGTGCCCTCCCTTTGTGTCATGATCAAGCCCCTGAATGAGGGTACTCTGTTCTCGTATTTCATTGAGTGGTTGCGTTGTTGTGCCGTACTCAAAGCCTTCAAGCGATGTAAATCCTCCTTCAACTCCAACCTGTTTTGCGGATGGCCAAAAAGCAGCTGGATGAAATCCAAGCATATTGCCAATGCAAACCATCTTCTTGGAGCCCGTCACCACCTGTTGACTACCAACAGCTATCTTCGAAGACGTCAGTGATGGAAGAAAAGGCAATCCAATGGCAACCCCAGCTTGCCTAAGAAAAAGTCGGCGATTCATAACAAAACCATTCACCTGAACAAAAACTGAGAAATTGATCGGCACCCATCACTGAAACAGAATGACTCTGTTCATTACATAATTGCGTGGCTACTGAAATCTTATACCCGTGCGTGCTGGCGGATATACATTTTTATGAAAACTATCTCTACATGCAGAAATCCTGTTTCTTTCGCAATCATGTTGACTGTCTACGCGCGTCGCTGCTCAATTTTTGTGCGACAGAAAAACGTAATTCAGTGTGTGCCCACCACAGGGTCACTAAAAAAGCAGCCACGGCTTTTTTTGATGGGAAGAAAACTCTGGCCGGGAGTTTTAAAAAATTCTCCCGGCCAGAAATGAACGAGACAGCTTCTTCTGTGATTTCATGCTAGCTATCGCCGAAAGAAAACGCTCCGCAGCCATTCATTTTTCCGTCGCTCCAGTTCGATGAGTTTTGCAAAGGGTCGAAAACGACGTGTCGCAACAGATTGACTTTGTTGAGAATAACGAGCTGCTGAAGCCTCTCCACTTGAGGCGAGAAACATTGTTGCCATGATGATGGCAATGAGAAACGCACGGCGCATGAAATACTCCTGACTGGGGTCTTACGGTTTGGGTTGTCCTTTTCGCTTACGTGAACAATCGGTATTAGGAAAGCACGTCGGTCAGGAAGAATTAACATCCTTCTTTAACCCGTACAACTGATACACGCCAATGGGTGCAATGATGGTCTGAAACAGATCAATGGGTCAAAAACCATGCTCACTATTTATGAATCACCTGACCAGCCAAGCATTTTCATCAGCAGCGGCTTAAGGGGAGCAGCGGCAGGGCCCAGACCATGGCCTCCATCGATAACCTTGATATGAGTCACTCCACTCTGCGGATAGTCATACATAAGGAGCTTCTCTCCGCAGGGCTTTCCTTCATTGTCGGGTCTTTGATCTCCACGATATCCTTGAACAGTTGCCCACACGTATGCTGTGTCCTGAGCCGACAGATGGATACCACCAGGCCCCCGTCCTCCGTAGTAGGGCACAACAGAATCTGCAGACCCATGAATCGTTATGATGCGACGCTTTCCTGATGGCTCGACTGGCTGATCATAGTTGCTTGTTGTCTCATCTGTCCGTTTCCAAAATTGTTCATCGTGGTATTGACTGACTGTCATTGATGACACAAATGCAAGTGCATTTTGAATACTGTATGTATCGTCTAATTCGATAAGAAGCCGGTACACCATGCCAGCGCCATTTGAGGATCCAATAAGTGAGACCTTGGAATCGTCTGCTTGTGGATAATGACTGGTAACATCTCGGAGTATCATTTCTACAAATTCTACATCCGGAGCCTTTGATCGCTCTTTTGTAATGTTCCAACTCTTCTCATATCCCTGTGCTGAAACAAGAATATGATTCGGTAGTGTTCGGTCCCAATTACGAATCATGGGTTCTGCAGATCCACCATTTCCATGAAACAGTATTGTGATTGGCCATGACTGTAAGTCATTCTTTGGAGAGCGCACAACGTATTCTCTTCCAAAACCATTCGGCTCCTGCGACCATGACTGCCGAATAGTAAACCGACGAACGTTCGTGTTCTTGGAGTTGGCACGCCGTGGAGACCCTTCCGGTTGACGGCCACCCGCACGGTGCTCGTCAAAAGTCACTTTCCCGTCTCCGTTTGTATCAATACGATCAAACATTCGTCGGGGACCAGGAGGAACTTCTTCTCGCGTTAAAACACCATCCTTATTGATGTCCCACGACCCAAAATTTCCTGTTCCACGCGCCTCCGCCTGACCGTATGCAAACGATGGATCCAAAACAAAACAAGACAAAAGTGCATGCGTACAAAAAAATGGGATGCCAATTAACGCATTGTTGAATTTCATGCTACTCGATCTTTCGTGTCTTTCGTGAAAAGTATTTTTCCGAATTCAGTATACCGATTTACTGATCACGACCCGTGAGGAAGCCTGTTTTCTGTCAGCGACAGCCTCGTTGGAAAAAACAGGTTTTGTGTAAGAAAACTATTTGCTAAGCAATAGAGAGAGACATATAAATAGTCATATGCGAGTATTCGCAAGAGCAACCCGCTGATCGACTTTTCAAGTCCGCGATTATTTGATTGTATTTTCATTAATCGGCGATGCGGGAACCAAACGAAACATCGTCCTCATGGACTCGGCTATGGTTCCCAAAATCTTTTTTAAAACACTACATCCGTGGCAGATCGACCATAGGGACGACATCGGGTTCCAGTTTCGTCTTATACATTGCGCTTCATGGTCTGCCACAATAATTTTTCTGATATCGGCATGTGCTTGCGCAGAAAATATACGGCCGGACAAAAACAATTCTCAGCAAACAGCACTTACATTTAATCAACACATTCGACCAATACTGTCAGAGCATTGTTTTGCATGCCATGGTCCGGATGAGGCAAATCGTGAGGCAGGTCTTCGACTTGATCAGCCTGTTAGTGCAACTGCATTGCTTGATAGCGGAACACACGCCATCGTCCCTAACAAACCGACCGAAAGTGAAATCATTGCCCGGACCACATCAGACGATACTGATCTTGTCATGCCACCGCCATCGGCCAAGCTCGGCCAACTTTCGTTGAGCGATATCGCGATTCTTAAGCAGTGGATTACTGACGGAGCCACCTACGAACCTCACTGGGCATTCCTTGCTCCAAAGAAACCTAAATCAACGCCTCCAGCCAGTCATCCAATCGATGACATTGTCTCTCGTCACCTGAGTAAGCACGGTCTTCAGCTTCAACAGAAAGCGAGCCGTACAACTCTTCTGCGACGAGCAACTTTTGATCTCACTGGACTTCCGCCCACGGCAACAGAAGTTGAGTCTTTTCAAGCAAATTCCTCACCAGATGCATATAGGAAGTTACTCGATCGACTCCTTCAGAGCCCTCGTTATGGTGAAAGAATGGCATCTGACTGGCTCGATATTGCTCGCTACTCGGACAGCTATGGTTTTCAACGAGACACACCCCGACCAACGATGTGGCCTTGGCGAGATTGGGTTATCAAATCCTTTAATGATAATATTCCCTGGAACAATTTTGTGCTCTGGCAACTAGCGGGTGACCTTCTCCCAGACGCAACTCAAGAACAGATGTTAGCGACCGCATTCAATCGGTTGCATCAACAAGAAAATGAGGGTGGGTCTGTTGCTGAGGAATATCGAGTCCGCTATGTCAATGACAGGGTGACTACGTTTGGAACAGCATTTCTAGGGCTCACACTTGAATGCTGTCGTTGCCATGATCATAAGTTTGATCCACTGTCTCAAAAAGACTTCTACTCTCTTTTTGCTTTTTTTGATGATATCGATGAGGCTGGCCTTTACTCTTTCTTTACACAAGCTACGCCAACACCAAAACTACAACTCACAGATAGCACCCTTCAAAAACAAATTGATCGTTTGACTCAAGAGATTCAGAAGAAACACCAAAGTCTTAAAAAGCTCAAGAAAGAGGTACGTGAAAAAATATATCTTTCGCTTTCTGATGACACTCCACTATCTCGCAACTATGGTTTGAATCATGACACGATACACGGGGAAATTGCACATTACTCTTTTGACAATCGATTAGAAAATGGCCGCTTCCCATCTTTGATATATAAGATAGCGAGTACTGAAACAAATAGCTCTGAACCCAAGCAGACTGAACAAAAAAAAGACTCGACAACAACGAATCATCAACAGAAATACGCTGCACAATCTCCAGCAGACAACGCGGTCGTTGACGGACATACTGGGCAAGCGATTCACCTGACTGGCGATCACCCAGTTACAACTCCGGTCGGCGACTTCAGTCGGAGTGATCCATTTTCGATATCGTGCTGGATCAAGATCCCCTCATCTTTTAACCGAGCCGTCATTTTCCATCGTTCAAAAGCTTGGACTGACGCGGGAAGCCGTGGCTACGAACTCATTATTGATCAAGATCACCTCCGCTGGTCATTAATCCATTTCTGGCCTGGTGATGCTGCAAGTATTCGGATGATTGAAAAAGCACCGACGAATAAATGGGTACATGTAGTTGTCTGCAGTAACGGAACAGGGCTGGCAAACGGACTGAGTATTTCTCTTGATGGCCACCAAGTAAAAACTGAAGTTGTTCAGGACAATCTCACGCGTACTATTTTGGGAGGTGGCGGGGATACGATTACAATCGGGGAACGAATGCGGGACCATGGCTTCAAGAATGGTTTCGTCGATGAATTCCGAGTCTTTGCGCGGGCACTTTCACCTTTGGAAATTCAGGAATGCTGTGAACCCGGCACGCTGGCAAATGCTATCCAATCAAAGACTAATTTTGATGCTCTCAGTGACTATCTGGCAGATATTGACATAGACGTTCTGACTCATCGCAAGCAGTTGCAGAATCTCTACAAAGATCGCAATAAACTCCTTGAAAAGAGTGCAGAAATTATGGTGATGCGGGAAAGCCTTCAACCCAAGCAAGCTTATGTCCTGACTCGAGGTGAATACGGCAAACGAGCTGAACCCGTTGAGCCAACTACTCCAAAAATTCTTCCTTCATTCCCTTCTGCATTTCCACGTAATCGTCTTGGTTTGGCCCGATGGCTTCTTGATCCTGACCATCCTCTACTCGCTCGTGTTACTGTCAACCGATTTTGGCAGGCACTTTTTGGTGAGGGACTCGTACGCAGTGCAGAAGACTTTGGTAGCCAGGCGATGCAGCCTGAATACCCGGAACTCCTTGACCTTCTTGCATGGAAATTTTCTCATCCAAAGGATCAAGGTGGATTTTCCTGGGATGTCAAATCGCTCCTGCGATTCATTATGACTTCAGACACATACCAACAAAGAAGTCTCGCTGCGGGGAAGACAATGGCACATGATCCTGAGAATAGTTGGCTTGCTCGGGGTCCCCGACATCGCCTACCGGCCGAGATGATTCGCGATAGTGCGCTTTCAGTGAGCGGACTTTTGGATGAAACACTGGGAGGTCCTCCGGTGAGACCATACGATATTGCAGAATCATTTAAACCAGAAAAAATTGGCTCCGGTACGGCATTGTACCGTCGGAGTATTTACACCTATTGGCGAAGAAGCGGCCCAGCGCCTGTGCTGGAGACTTTTGATGTTCCAAATAGAGTTGTCTGTACAGTAAAGCGAGATACTACAAATACGCCCCTCCACGCCCTTGTTCTACTCAATGGCACACAGTTTGTTGAAGCATCCCGAGTGCTTGCCGAAAATGTCTTACGCCTGAATTCGAATGATCTGTCATCGGCAATCAAGCAGGCATTTTATGTTCTAACAAGCCGTCATCCTGACAAAGATGAACAACGCATACTTATTCAAATGGTAGAAGACCAACACTCTTGGTATGAGATGCATCCTGAAAATACACAGGAACTTCTTTGTGTTGGAGAGAAATCAAAAAGCACAGATCTTAACGAGACTGATGTAGCCACTCTCGCTACTGTTATAAATGGTTTATTTGCACACGATGAAAGTGTGATGAAAAGATGAGCAATCCACCACTCGCTCCTTCATGTTCAATGAATCGACGAACCTTGCTCAACACATTTGGCATGGGTCTAGGCGGCTTTGCCTTAAATGAGATGCTGTGTAAGGAAGTGCAAGCCGTAAACGGAAACGGTGCCTTACAACATGTGCATCATGCACCCAAAGCAAAACGTGTCATTTACCTTTTTCAGGCCGGCGGACCTTCTCAACTTGATTTGTTTGATAACAAGCCAACGCTTGTCAAACGTACAGGTCAACAGCTTCCTGAAAGTGTACGTGGTGGACAACGGCTCACTGGCATGAGTGGAAATCAAAGTTCACTACCGCTGGTTGGATCACCCTTCACGTTTTCACAACATGGTGAGAGTGGAGCAACACTGAGTGAGCTATTACCACACACCGCAGCAATCGCTGATCGGCTGTGTTTCGTCAAAGCCATGTATACAGAAAGTATTAATCACGGACCTGGTGTTTGTTTCATGCAAAGTGGATCACAGATTCCTGGTCGGCCGAGTATCGGAGCATGGCTTGACTATGGACTCGGTAGTATCACCAATGAACTTCCATCATTTGTTGTTCTGATTACCAAGAAAAAAGGAGGTCAGCCCTTACAGAGCCATCTTTGGGGATCAGGTTTTCTACCATCACGACACCAAGCGGTACGATTCCGTTCTGGAAGTGACCCTGTACTCTACATAAATAATCCACCTGGAATCTCCTCCGACAATCGCCGACTTATGCTTGACGGCCTCCGCCGTTTACATGAGCATCAATTCAGTGGAACACCCGATAATGAAATTACAGAACGAATTGCCCACTATGAAATGGCATACCGAATGCAGGCGAGTGTTCCAGATGTTACTGATTTGAGTGATGAACCGAAGCATGTTCTTGAGCGTTACGGGTCCGACGCGACAGATGCTGGAAGTTTTGCAGCGAATTGTCTTCTTGCCAGAAGACTCGCTGAACGAGGTGTTCGCTTTATTCAGCTGTATCATCAGGGATGGGATCACCACGGCGGACTGCGAGGTGGCTTAAAGAAACAGTGTAAAGAAACTGATCAGCCTGCTGCTGCACTTGTTCAAGATCTTGCCGATCGTGGCATGCTTGATGATACGCTTGTGATATGGGGCGGTGAGTTTGGCCGAACCAACTACTGCCAAGGGTTGTATAAACCTGGCGCTGACTTTGGTCGTGACCACCACCCCCGTTGCTTCACCTCATGGATGGCCGGTGGCGGTATTCGACCCGGCATCAGTTGGGGAAAAACATGTGAATATGGCTACAATATTGATGGAGAAGGTGTTCACATACATGACTTTCATGCAACACTGCTCCACCTACTCGGCATCGATCATGAGCGACTTACTTATAAGTTCCAAGGTCGTCGCTATCGCCTTACCGATGTTCATGGTCATGTTGTGAAAGAGATTCTTGCATAGCCACCTAGACGTTTCAGAATCAGTCGCCAAGACCATGCTACTCCTTTCCTGATTTTTTGAATGAATCAATGAACGAGATATACAGGAAGCTACAAATATGTGCGAGTACATTACTCTGAATACTCGTCATCTGCTCTATTCCTTTTCAGACGATCCATGCCCTACCATCATTCGATGGTGTTCCAAAGTCATCAGGCAGTGTCAATAAAACCTGAATTATGACTACCCATTGTATTCGCTGTCAGAAGGTGTTCGGATAACCCTTCTACAACGTCAGGTTTCTATGATTCGCTTCTTGATTCACAATATTCGTTGGCTTTCTGTCGGGTTTCTTCTGACCTTTGCATCCACTGGTGGGCAAACGTGGTTTATTTCCTTATGTTCCTCATCGATTAAAGAACAGTTTGCTCTCTCTGACGGAGCGTGGGGGGGCATCTATACGCTGGCGACGCTTGCCTCAGCGGTGATCATGTTCTGGCAAGGCTCCATTGTCGATCGTGTACCACCACGCTACGTCACATTGATAACAGCCTGTTTATTTGCGCTCGCTGCTGTGGGTATGGCAGTCGGCCAATCGGTCTGGATTCTGGGGTGCTCATTATTTCTGCTCAGATTCTGCGGACAGGGAATGTTTGGGCACATCGCAATGACCACACTTGGAAGATGGTTTGTAAATCATCGGGGTCGTGCGGTCGCGCTTGCTAATCTTGGGTATCCAGCAAGTGAAATCTTGCTTGCAGCCCCCGCAGTCATCATCATTGAAGCCTTCGGCTGGCAGGCCTTATGGATATGTGTCGCTATCTTTGTATTCCTTATTTTTGTGCCAACTATGGCAGCCCTATTGCGAACAGATCGTGTGCCGACACAACTGACTGAACAGCATGTGCTATCCGGGCTTCAAGGCCGACACTGGGCGCGTCATGATGCCATGCGTCACTGGCTCCTCCCAGCATTATTGCCAACGCTTCTTACACCCGGCCTGATGGGCACCGTATTATTTTTTAATCAGACACATCTCGCTGAGTTGAAAGGATGGAAACTTGTTGCCATGGCACCTGCATTCTCTTGCTTCGCGTTGTCAGGTGTTATGGCATCATTCTGGGCTGGTTGGGCAGTCGATCGCTTTGGAGGCCATCGGCTCATACCTTTTCTCTTGCTGCCAATTGGGTTTGGCATGGCACTCGTCAGTCAAGCGACAAGTATTACAGCCTGGTATCTTGCCCTCGGTTCAATGGGCATCACAATGGGTATGTCCAGCGCTCTTTGGGGCGCCGTTTTACCCGCGCTCTACGGGACTCGACATCTTGGCTCAATACGATCGCTCACAACTACTGTTATGGTATTTTCCACAGCAATCGGCCCAGGACTGACCGGGCTTCTGATTGACTGGGGTGTCGACTTTACCACCCAATGCATCGGATTTTCTGCGTGGTGTTTCGTCATTGCTGCAGGTTCATTCTTTATTGAACAGAAGTTGACAAAAGAACTCACTCTGCCTGCTCAATGAAACTCCTGACTCCTCGTATCTGTCTATCTGCCATAAATATATTGTGGCAACCACAGGACAAGATATTGTCCAAAGAAGAAAACAAGGACCAGCCCGAATAACTGAATAAGTACAAACGGAATGACACCCTTATAGATATCCAGTAATGTGACTTCCCGCGGCGCAACACTCTTAAGATAGAAAATCGCAAACCCTACCGGTGGGGTGAGAAAGGAAGTCTGAAGACAGACTGCCATTAAAACGCAGAACCAAATAGTATTTGCGAGCGTTCGTGCGGCTAAAAAACTTTCTTGCCGTTCATACAGGGCTGGGTCGACGAATTGAAAATCTGCTTTACCAATAGTCGCGAGAACAAGTGGGAGGACAATGATTGTGATTTCAATCCAATCGAGAAAGAATCCCAAGAAAAAGATGATGCCCAAAACAATGGCCACAACACCAAACGGACCAAAAGGAAGGCTTTCTAGCCCATACTGAATGAGCTTATCTCCTCCTAGCTCACGAAGAATAAATGCAAAGCAGGTGGCACCAATAAGAATGCCGACAATAGATCCTGTCAACGAAAAAGCATCGATACAGGATTGCCATCCCTCCCGAAAGATTGCAGCATAGTCCACCTTTCCTTGTTTCCGTTTATTTGTTTGCAACCAATGTACGATCGCCAAGACACTTGCCCCAACCGCTCCAAGACCACTTGCTTCTGTGACGGTTGCTATACCTGCAAAAATTGAACCGAGCACGACTACGACAAGTACCAAAACGGGAAGAATCGCTGCCATGGCCTCACAAACGACCTTTATGGAAATTGATTGCTGATTACCAAGCGGTACATATTCTGGTTGGATGTGACCTATACAAAACAAGTAGGCAACATACAGGCCCGCAAGCATGGCACTCGGAAGAACTGCTCCCATAAATAGATCTCCAACAGGAACTGATGCCTGATCTGCCATGATCACAAGCATGATGCTTGGAGGCATAAGAATACCGAGGGTACCCGCAGAACATACAGTGCCAGTTGCAAGCGACCGTGCGTACCCTTGGTGGAGCATCACTGGCAGACCAATGAGCCCAAGCAACACGACGGATGCACCGATAATGCCTGTGCTTGCAGCAAGTAAAATCCCAATAAACACCACGCAAATTGCTAAGCCGCCACGAACCTGACCAAAAATTTGTTGCATAGCTGTCATCATTCGCTCAGCTATCCCACTGCGATCGAGAAGGAGGCCCATAAAGATGAACATGGGCAATGCAACAAGCTCTGGTTTTCTAAGAAGACCTCCGTAGATGCGATTCACAAATCCTGCGGCACTACCGAGATAGAGTTTTGTACCTGCATGATCAAGGGTAAGCGTGTACCCAAAATAGTCGGCTGCATAGCCCACAAAGATGAATGCAACAGCGACACCACCTAAGACAAATGCAATTGGATAACCGGTGAACAACAGTCCTATGAAACTGATGAACATGAATACGACCAAAGCGTATCGTGGGTCGATATTCCCGACACGCCATGCCAGTCCTATGACCGTACAGACTATGGCCACGCTTATTCCTAGTCGCACGTTCCACCACTGGTTCAAAGTATTTGTGGGAGTCGAGGAATCGAGAGCCTGACGATTTGCCACGGCCAATTTCATAAGCCGCACCATCGCCACGATCAGTATGATGGAAAAAGAAAGTGGCAAAGCCAATTTCACAATGAATGTAAACGGGAGCCCCTGTTCGTTCACTGAATGTTCGCCAATAGAAAATGATTGGCCCACAGCCAGAAATCCATGCCACGCAAGAAGAATGGAAAACGGAAAAACGAAAAAGACCAGACCAGCCATTTCGATGACCGACTGACTTTTCCTACTAAAACGATGGCGGAACAGATCTAATCGAACATGATCGTTTGTCAGAAAGGAAAAGACGACACCAAAGCTTGCGAGATAGGCATACAGTTGCCAATGCAACTCTTCAAGCCACACGAAATTAATCCCACACAGATACCGTAAGACAACGTGAATCAAAATGGTGATTGTCAGCAGTGGAAATAAAAGAGCTGCTAAACCGACTACACGATGCAACACCCGTAGAAAAAAACTGCTGGACTTGTCGTTATATCCATCATTCAGAATCTGCTCATCGAGTGTCTCTTCCATTTTTATACATGGCCCTCTCGATCGCCTGTCATCCTCTTCATCAACTTATTGAGATACAGTGCTTCTGCGGGGAAGAAAAGCTCGACCGCCCCATTCTCGGTAATGGCTTCGAAAGGACTGCAGATTCTCCCAAACTTCCTTGAAAAATGGATCTTGAGATGCCTCACGAGATACGACAGCATGCCATGTCTCTTCGTAGAGATCGAGCATCTCTTGAGACCATACGCGATTCTCAACACCTCTCTCATCAATATTTCGACGAATGGCATCTGCCTGGATTGCTTCTGATTTTGCAAAACTATCGAGCATTGCTGCTTGGCAGGCGTTTGTGATAATCGACTGATCAACTTTTGAGAGTGATTCCCAAATATTTTTGTTAATAAGTAATTCGAGAAGAGTTGCCTGTTGATGCCAACCGGGATAGTAGTTGTAGTTTGCAACACGAGAGAACCCAAGTTTTTCATCTATGGCCGGCATAGAAAATTCTGTTGCATCAAGAATATTTTTTTCGAGCGCCTGGTAAATTTCTCCGCCCGGCATAACAGTGACGGCTACACCGAGTTCTTGCATCACTTGTCCACCGAGCCCATAAAACCGCATCTTCAATCCACGAAGATCTTCTGCCGTATCAACAGGCTTCCGGAACCAGCCACTCGTTTCAGCTGCCAGCAACGCACACGGCAAGGACACGACTTGAAAACCGGCTTCAGAATACATTCGTTGCTCAAGGTCAAGTCCGTCACCATGATACATCCAAGCTATATATTCACCGGCCTCCGGTCCAAACGGTATGGCACTAAATAAAGGTGCTGCGGGCATTTTTCCAGCCCAGAAGCCAGCCGGACCAAATCCTCCTTCGACGGTACCGCTTGAGACTGCATCAAGAACTTCAAGCGCTGGCACAATTGCACCTGGCTCTTGAACGTCTAGTTCGACACGTCCAGCTGTCATTTCACGGACACGATCTGCTACACCAAGAATAGCATCACCAAGACCTGGCAAGTTTGTCGGCTGACATGTTGCCACTTTGAGTTCGACTTTTACGCCACCGTGTGAATCAGCCGTTTGACGA